>CEUT01067263.1_pt1 | contig 12757 bp, 11 predicted proteins | sample 531401 | NCBI WGS metagenome assembly CEUT01 (sample SAMEA2622821, study PRJEB7988) | marine metagenome | biome: marine biome (ENVO:00000447); feature: surface water layer (ENVO:00002042); material: "saline water (ENVO:00002010), including plankton (ENVO:xxxxxxxx)" | depth 5 m | reverse complement strand
GGGGTTGAGATGGCAGGCGCACTCGACAGTCTGTTCAAAAGCGTTGCTAAGTCGGTTGTTGCCGACCTTGGCAAGTCGTTTGATCACACAATTACGTACACCCGTAAGGCATCTTCGACGTACAACACCAGCACTGGAGCGCTGACGACAACGGATACGGCCTACTCGTTCGACGTACCAGTTGAATTTGTGCGTTCAACAGAAGAAGACGAAGCTGAGAAGCGCACAGCCAAGCTTTATGTAACGCCTGATTTGATTGGCGACAACCAGCCAACTTTTGAAGACACGGTGACGCTGAAGTATGCAGGGTCTAACCGGGTTGCTCAAATTACAGACATTCGCACCTATAAAGGCGATCAAGAATACCTGTTTGTTCTGGAGGTGGTGTTTTAATGGCTAAAAACGACCTTTTAGATTTTGACCCTGCTAATGACTTTGAGGCTTACTTTGACAGGGCCTTAAACAAAGCTGTTCCAGCAATACTTGCTGCTTTGGCTAGCCCTGATAACAGTCCTGTTTATACAGGGTATTTTGCGTCAAGCTGGAAAGTTGCTGCTGGTAAAACTGCTCAACAAGCAAGTAGTCGTTTAGGTAAAGAAGATCGACCAAAAACTCGTGCAAACAGGGAGACGGGGGACACACCTTGGGCTGCAATTTTTAATAAACGTGAGTTTGGAAACGCTAGGGGGCCCAAGCCAAAATCAGGCGGGTATATTCGCCCCAGGTTCCCTGAAGTTCCATATATTAACTTTCAAAAAAATCCCGTAATCAATATCGGCAATGTTGCCTCCTACGCTGCATACGCTCTGGAAAATCCAATAGTTGCAACATTTGTGCAAGGAACTGGGCCTGGGCAACTTCAGGGAGTTATTGATAGGGCTTTTAAAGAGACTCCAGATGGCGTCAGACTAAGGGTTGCTACTGGCCTTCGTTCTCGTGCAGCTGGCAGCGTTCAGTACACTGATTTGTTGTAGTCATGACCTTAGTTAATGCTCGTGCTGCTTTTGAAAAAGCTGTTACTGACGCGGTAGCAGCAGCGGACAACACCGTTTTAATGGTGTATGACAACGTAAGTTACACAACGCCAGGCAAGTCAAAAAAATACATTTCAATGACTGTTCGATTTACGCAGTCAACTTTGCAAAACCATGGCGCTGCCTCTGACTATTACAGCGGAGTAATCCAATGCAACGTGTACGTTCCAAAAGCTGCTGGAACGTCTGTTTTGTCTGCAATTAGCGAGGCTGTAATTGATGGCTTAACTTCAGTTAATGCTTCAAATTACGTTGATTCGTTTAGTGTGTCACCGCGCGTTATGGATGTGACCGGCCCAATCCCGTTAGCGCCTGAAGATCGTTCTCACTTTGTTGGCATTGTTTCTTGCCAATTTACCGCAGTTGTATAGTATATTAGTTGAAACGACAATGTTTTATGCGTGCCACCGAGCTGCTTCGCAACAAGTTTGGCGTCAGCCAGCTTTACAAGCATGAGGTCAAGGACGGTGACGACGTGGTGCTTGAGATTTACTGGCATCCTTTGACGATTGCAGAGCGTGAGTCGATTCAGAAAAAAACCGACAGCGACGATACTGGTGATTTTGCCTTGGGCATGATGATCGAAAAAGCGCTTGATGTCGATGGCAAGCGTTTGTTTCAGGATGGCGAAAAGGCTCAGTTAAAAAATGCCGTTGAGGCGGCTGTGCTTCAGGAAATCCAACTAGCCATGCTGTCTTCTGGGTCGGAAAACAGGGTGGAGGAAGCGAAGGCAGGTCTCAAAAGCTAACAACGACTGGTTTTTTATTTTTTTTCTTGCAAAGGAGCTGGGCATGACCGTTGCTCAGCTTTCTGTGCAGTTGACGCAAGAAGAGCTGGTCGGCTGGGCTGCTTTTTACGAATTAAAAAACGAACAGCAGGAACAAGCGATGGAAAACGCAAAGCTAGGCAGAGGCGTGGCAAGAAGGTAAGCGTTAGAGTGGGCTGAAGAGTCGTTGCTTTGAGCTTGTGGCAACCTACGGCGTAGATATTGAGATCGGCGTCAAGGGTCAACAACGACTCCAAAGCCTTACGTCTGCAATCAAGCTTTCAGGTAAAGCTGCTGACTCGCTAGCAAAATCTCTAGGGGAGCGAGGCGTTGTCAGTCAAAGCATTGATAATTACAATAAAGCGCTTCAGCGAGCCAGCCGCACGCTACAAGGCGTTATTGCTGGAACGAAAGGAGAAACAAAAGCAGTTAAAGAATATGCTGCTGCTTTAAACAATCTTATTGCAATTCAAGAGCGTCAAAAAAAGCTGGTTGGCGCTGAGTTTCGAGCAACAGCTGCTGGCCAAGCAGAGCTAGAGCTAACTAAGGCTAAAAAAAGTTTAGAAATTAAAAGAAAGCAAGGAGAGCTTCAAAGGCAGCAAGATCGTGACCGCGAAGCAATTCAAAAAGCCTTAGGTCGTATGGAGTTCGAGCAAGCTGCTCGACGTAGAGAATTTTTGGCTCAAGGGACTCGCGAGTTAAAAGAACAGCTTGAGCTGTCTAGGCAGATATTCCAAACAACAACCAGCGGAGCGCCAACAACTATTAGCCGAACGGTCCAAAAACGACCTGCGTTTGGCGGTGGAGCGGCGACTGCATTTGGTCCTCAACCTGACAGGATAAAACGTCTTCGTCGAGCTGAAATTTTTGATCGAACAGCAGCCGCACGACGTGAAAATGAAGCACGTCGTGAGCAGTTTAGAAGACTAGAAGAAACTGCAAGGGGTGCGAGGATACAAGCTGCACGAGAAGAAAATAGAAATGCTCAACAGCTAATTGTTACCAAAAAAGACGAGCTTGCTCTTCAGAAAAGATTGGGAGAAATGGAGAAACGCTCCCAAGCTGTTGCGGACAGAAAAAATAAAAGTTTGCGGCATAGTTTTAGACTTGGTAAAAGCATTGTTAGAGAAACCGTTAAGGGAGTTAATGCCGACAAAGCCCGCACAAAAGAACTTGAAAAACAAAATGCATTGGCGCGTCAACAAAGAAACCAGCGGTTGCGTAGCGCTGTTGGTAGCGGCTTGATTGGTGGCGGTTTTCCACTGCTGTTTGGTCAAACAGGGGCTGCCGCTGTTGGTGGTGCTCTTGGCGGCCTGGGAGGAGGACTTATCGGGGGAGAGTTTGGATTTGCCTTGTCTGTTGTTGGTACGGCAATAGGCCAGGCTGTTGCAGAGGCTGAAAAGTTTGATAAAGCGTTGGCTGCGGTTAATGCAAAAGCCGTAAGTCTGGGTTCAAGCGCTCAAGGCACTGTTAGAGACGTTAAAGACTTGGCAAAAGAGCTTGGCATAACAAAAGACGAGGCACTAGAGCTTGTTGGTGCGTTTTCTGAATTTGAAAACTTTGCAGACAAACAAGCTCTTGCAAGAATTTTTGGCGACAGCTCGGATGCTTTTGACCGGTTGGCTGCAGCAAAAACGGAGTTAGATCTTGCAAAAGAAATTTTTGCTGCACGTGGTGAGATTGGCAATTCAGAGGCAGAAAGACTTTTAAATGCGTTAAAAATTACAGACGCTTCAACAGTTGAGTTAGCGCTTGCGGAAGCCCGTTTGCAAGCTGAGCATGACATTGCAGTTGAAAAAGCAAGACAAGTTACCTTTATGGATCGACTGCGACAGTCTGTTACGGCTGGTTTTGGTGGCGGTGTAATTGATGTTGAAGAGTTTGGAGAAGACCGAGCTGAAAGACTTAACGCAGAATTCATAAAAAATAGAGAAGAAGCTTTAGACAGGTTTGTTAAAAAGCTAAAAGAGGTTCGCGATTTAATAGCTAGTGTTGAATTGTTTGATCCTGGCAAGCCTCCTGCTAAAGCCGAGACCGGTGAAAGTATCGAACAAAGGCTTAAAAAACAACTTGCTCGTTATGAAGAAATTGAGCCGTTTGCCCGTAAGCGTGCAATAATTGAAGCAGATCACAGAGTTACTTTAGAAAAAATTGCAGAAGTAAAAGACAAAATAAAACGAAAAGATTTAGAGATTCTTGCTGGGCAGGTAAGGCAAGCGCGACTTGACGATGTTCGACATCAAGAGTTAGAGCAAGCAGCTAAAGACTATGCAGATCTTCTTAGAGACCAAAAGAAAATTAGAGAAGAAATTTTTGAGCTTCAAGAGGCAGAACTTAAAAAGACTCAAGAACTGGTTAAAGGGCTTACTGACACGATGCGAGATGGTTTTGTGGATAGCATTAAGGCTGCAACAGACGAAACGCGCACGCTCGCTGACGCTTTGGCAAACATGTTGAATCGTCTGTCTGATCAGCTTTTAAATATCGCTGCAAACATGGCGTTTTATGGAAACGCTCAAGGCAACTTGTTCCAAGGGCAAGGAATTATTGGAAGTCTTCTTGGCGCTGTAGTCCCTTCGCTGTTTAACGTTACGTCAACTGCTGGGCCTGGTGGTTACACAATTCCTAATGCAGCTGTTCCTAAGTTCCGGGCTAACGGTGGTGCTGTTGGGGCAGGTCGCCCTTACATTGTTGGTGAACGTGGCCCTGAGTTGTTTGTCCCTGGAGCGCAGGGCAACGTTGTTTCAAACAGCGCTATGGGCGGCACTAGCGTCATTGTCAACGTTGATGCTTCTGGGACGGAAGTACAGGGCAACCAGGGTGGTGCTGAACAGCTTGGCCGCTTGATTGGTTCAGCGGTGCAGGCAGAATTGATTAAGCAGAAGCGACCTGGAGGACTCCTTACCCGCTAATGGCTACTTTCCCTTCGATCAATCCAACGTATGGGGCGCGCAAGCGTAGCCGTCCCAAAGTTCGCAACGTGCAGTTTGGTGACGGACTGTCCCAGCGTTTAACGTATGGCCTCAATCAAGATGCCAAGCAGTGGAATCTAACGTTTGAGGTGTCAGAGACTGACGCTGACACCATCGAAACGTTTCTCGAAGCACGTGGTGGAGCGGAAAGTTTTGACTGGTCGCCACCGGATGAAACCGAAACCTACAAATGGATTTGCCAAGACTGGTCGAAATCCATACCGTATTTGAACAGGGCCACGATCACCGTTACGTTCCAGCAGGTGTTTGAGGTATGAGCGAGCTTTTTGAAAATCTGCTTACGTCCAGCCCGTTTGCAATTATCGAGCTGTTCGAGCTTCAGCTAGAGACTGCTATTCACGGCAGCAATGAGACGCATCGGTTTTTTAGTGGCGTAAACCAAAAGACGACTACGGGCCAAATAGTTTTTGGCGGAAACACGTATATTGCGCTGCCTGTCGAAGCAGACGGGTTTGAGTTTAAGGGTGATGGAACGTTGCCCCGCCCGACTCTGCGTATTGCCAACACCAACAGCTTTGTTTCAGCTGTGCTGTTGTCGGTAAACGAGACAACACCGGGCAATGACCTTACTGGTGCAAAGCTGACGCGAATCAGAACGCTGAGTCGTTTTCTTGACGCAGAGAACTTTGACAACAACGCTAATCCATACGGAACGCCAGACTCGTCTGACACGGGTCAAATGCCAAAGGAGGTCTATTACGTTGATCGCAAGATTAGTGAAAACCGAGATTTGGTTGAGTTTGAGCTGGCGTCTGTCTTTGATTTAGAAGGCGTTACAGCACCGAGGCGTCTTGCCTTGGACAACATTTGTCAGTGGACGTATCGCGGCCCAGAGTGTGGTTATACGGGTGAAGAGTTTACGGAGAACGACGTTGTTGAAGTTACTGTGGCTGCTCCCAACCTGACATTTACGACAGGGGCCAACCAGCTTACGGCTCGCAATAGCTTGTATGAAGGCCAAGAACTGGTTTCGTCTAATGGTTGGTACAGGTTGCGTGTGCAGCCTGACGGCAACTTGGTGATCTATGACAAGGCTGGAACGGTGATATGGACGCACGGTGTAGGCCCGCAAAGCCCTGCAGGCAATGGACGTTATGAGCTTCGGATGCAGGGTGACGGCAACTTAGTGATGTATAACCGTGATACCAGTGCTGTTGTGTGGAGCGGACAGGACACACACCTAAAAGGTGCGCCAACAGGACTTTCATTTACAGCGTTTTATCCGGCGGATGTTCTAGAAGGGCGCCGTGGAGCGTTCAGCTATGAGGTCAACGGCAGGGTTGCAAACAGCACTTCTGACACCAATACGGTTCAAAAAACTTATACATTGGGAACACGAAGTTTGACGGTAAGTCTTGCATTTACCGCTGACGCACTACCGTCTGATCATTTTAGTAATCAATTTTATGTATGGAGCATTCCAACGATAACTTTTGTTAGCTCAACAGGTTTGTTTACTCCTAACGAAACTGTCAACCTTAACGAGACAGTAAGCGACCAGAATCCGTTTAAAGACACGTCTTATGGAACGCTAAGCACTGTCGGCATTGCCGTTCAAGTTACCGGCACCACTGGTTTTAGTAACAACATTGCTCAGCTGGGGAATGCAGGCAAGCTCAAGGTGATTGTTACTGATGTCAATAACACTGAGATTGACATGAATGGTGTTTACATTAGTGCTGAACCTTCAGTTACGACCACCACTAATCTTCCTCCTGAAGACACCTGCGGTAAGCGACTAACCAGTTGCCACAGGCGTTTTAAGGATGATCCGAATGGACTACCGTTTGGGTCATTCCCATCACTTGGCCGCAACATCGGATGACGCAGTGGAAAGCTGATGCACTGACTCATGCGTTAGAGGAGTCACCACGCGAAGCGTGTGGCTTAGTTGTTGTAGTGAAGGGGCGTGAGCGGTACTGGCGTTGCGAAAACTTGTCTAACGACGGCGATTTTTTTGTGCTGTCTCCTGACGACTACGCCGATGCAGAAGAGGCTGGTGAAGTAACAGCTGTATTTCACAGCCACCCCAAGTCACTGGCGATTGCTAGCGATGCAGACCGCATGAGCTGTGAGAAGTCTGGACTGCGTTGGTATATCTGCAACCCTGGCTCTGGAACGTGGTGCAGCATTGATCCAGACGGCTACAAGGCTCCGTTGATAGGGCGTCAATGGGTGTGGGGCGTATCCGACTGCTGGACGCTGGTACGGGACTGGTATCAAGAGGAGCTGGGTATTGAACTGCGTGACTGGGACCGTCCCAGGGACAACATGGCGTTTGACGCTGACCCAATGTTTGAGCGTTGTTTTGAGGAGACAGGGTTTTACGACGCAGAAACAAGCCAGCCAGAAAAGGGGGATTTGGTGTTTATGCGTTTAGGCGATTCGCCCGGTTTAAATCATGTTGGTGTGTATGTAGGAGAGCAGCGGCTTCTGCATCATGTGAAGGGTCGCTTGTCTAGCCGAGACATCTGGGGCGGCTATTATCAAAAGAACACCGGTCGCATCGTCCGTTACCGAGGAGGGCAGTGAGATGATGCGTGTAATCAAGGTTTACGGGAAGCTGGCGAAGCACCTTGGTCAGCGCAGTTTCAAGGCCGTAGCACGCACTCCTGCTGAAGCAGTTCGTTTTCTTGTCGCTAATTTTCCTGAGCTTCGTTCCGTTATGCGGGACGACAGCTATGCCATTTCTGTGGGACGGCATCAGCTTCCGATTGGCGACAAGCCTGAGTTTCTGCACTACCCAGCAGGCAGCGATGACGCCATCAGAATTATTCCAGTGATTACGGGTGCTGGCGGCAACTTCGGAAAGATTTTGATGGGTGCTGCTCTGATCGGCCTAGCGTTTGTCCCAGGCGTTGGTGCGATAGCTGCAGGCTCAACAGCCACTCCAGCTGCCACCGTGTTTGGAACGGGGCTTACAACGCTGGGAGCAATGAGCTTTTCAATCGGAGCATCATTGGTGTTACAGGGCATTGCAGGCATTATTTCGCCTGTGCCTAAAACGCCAGAGATGGACTCCGATCCACGCGAAAACTTTAATTTCAGTGGTGTGCAAAACACCTCTCGATCTGGTGTTGTGGTGCCTGTTATTTACGGTGAAGTCGTTACAGGCAGTATCACGATTTCAGCTGGCCTAAACACCGAGGAGGTTTGATATGGCTGACAAGCTTATTGCTGGTGCGGGTGGCGGTGGCGGCAAAGGCGGCGGTGGAGGTGGTGGCTCTGCTGACGTTACGCCTGACAGTCTTGATTCTCGTCAGATAGCCCGAGTCGTTGACTTGTTGTGTGAAGGCGAGATTGAAGGTTTTCCGTCGGGTCAAAGATTTAATGGCCAGCTGTATAACCGTGATACTGCTGAATACAACTTCGGCGCACTAAAAGACGTTTTCTTTGATAACACGCAGGTGGTACGGCAGGGAGCCGACCCGTCAAATCAGCAACCTACTGACTACAACTTCGACGTAACGACAGACGCAGTTTATGAGTTTAGGTATGGCCAGCAAGATCAATCTGTCCTAACCAATCTAGACGTTCTTAACCAAGCAACATTTTCTGTAAACACAAAAGTCTTTAAGGATACGCCAGTTACACGAACCATTACGGACACAGACACCACTGAGATTCGAGTAACAGTTGGAACCCCAGCACTGCAGATCTTTCAGGACGATGGCGACGTAGACGGTGCAGTGATTGAGTACGACATTGAGGTGTCGTATGCAGGTGGTACGTTTTCAACCATATCTGATGGCACAGGTTTTAAGATTGAAGGCCGGACCAATGACCTGTACCAAAGAAAACACAACTTTGTTGTATCAGGCAGTTTTCCCGTTGCAGTTCGAGTAAAGCGGACGAATCGTGACGCCCCACCGTCAGGCGACTCGACTGAAAACAGCGATTTCTTTTGGTACGACTACACGGAAAAAGCCAACTACAAGACGCGCTATCCAAACAGTGCGTTGTTTGGTTTAAAGATCAACGCTCAACAGTTCAGCCAGATACCGCGTCGGTCTTACCGTCTTCGTGGTCTAAAGGTTCAAATCCCTCATAACGGAATCGTTCAAGCTGATGGGCATATTGTCTATAATGGAACGTTTAACGGCTCTCTTGGAGCAGCAGTTTGGACCTCAGATCCCGTTTGGTGTTTGTACGACCTGCTGACTAGCAAGCGTTATGGACTGGGAAATCACGTCGATGCAGCAGATCTAGACATTTACAGTTTTTACGCCGCATCTCAATACTGCAACGAGTCTGTCGATAACTTGAACGGCGGGGTAGAGCCCCGGTTTAGCTGCAACGTTGTTATTCAAACCCAGCAAGACGCTTACAAGCTGATCAACCAAATGTGCTCTGTATTTAGAGCCATGCCGTTTTGGGAGGCTGGAACGCTTGCGTTTTCACAGGACCGCCCAGAAGACTTCACTTACATCTTTAACCAAACGAACGTAACCGAGGCCGGGTTTAGTTACTCAGGTTCAAGCAGAAAGACACGTTACACCTGCGTTTCGGTCAAGTGGTTTGACAACGACGTAAGGGAGTATCAGTACGAACTGGTCGAAGACAACAAGGGGATTGATAAGTTTGGCTATGTAAAAACGTCGATTGATGCTTTTGCTTGCACCAGCCAAGGGCAGGCTCGCCGTCTTGGTGAATGGTTGCTTTATACCAACTCTGAGGAAACAGAAGTCGTCACGTTTGACACTGATATAGCGGCTGGCATCAAGGTTCGTCCCGGCGATCGAATCAAGATTGCTGATCCAGTTCGAGCTGGGCAATCGGTATCTGGCCGTTGTGAGGCTGGTTCGACAACGACAAGCATCAAGTTGAACAGGACTAGCACAGAGTTGTTTGGAGGTTCGGCACCTTCTGACTTCACAATCAATGCTGTTCTGCCTGATGGGAGCTTGGGGATTGCGGCAGGCTCAACAATTAGCGGCAATACAGTTACGCCGGGTTCTGCTTTAAGTGCTGCACCTACAGCAGGAGCGCCATTTGCGATTGGTTGGCAAGATCTTCAGCTAAGCACTTGGCGTGTTCTGACTGTTATTGAGAACAGCGAAGGCACCTACACGGTTACTGCGTCTGCATACAACGAAAACAAGTATGCCCATATTGAGCGCAACCAAATCCTGGAACGTCGGGATGTCAGCAACCTCAACGATCCACCAGAAGCCCCGACCAACCTGCAGTGCCGCGAGATTCTGTACGAAAGTGCTGGTTCAGTGCTGCAAAAGCTGATTATCAACTGGCAGTCTTCCAACAGATCCACTTCTTATGAGGTGGGTGTCAGCGTCAACAACGGCAACTTCAAGCGTGAAACCACGCGATCAGTTGACCTAGAGGTGTTGAACAGCAAGGTTGGCACGTATCAGATTGAAGTTGTTGGCATTGGATCGACGGGTAAGAGATCACAGGCTGCAACGCTGACGTTTACAGCTGTTGGTAAGACGGCACCGCCCGCCAACATTGCCAGCTTGAACATCTCACCTGTTGATGGTCATACGGCTGAGCTGTACTGGCCGCAGTCCACTGACCTTGATGTACGGGTTGGTGGAACGGTTGAGATCAGGCATACGCCCCACACGGATGCCAATGCTGTCTGGGGCCGTGCTCAGGACATTGTTCCTGCAGTCAACGGCAGCAGTACCCGCAAGCTGGTTCCATTGAAGGAGGGTACTTACCTTATCCGGGCTAAGGACTCGCTAGGTAACTATGCAGCACCTGCAGGCATTCCCAGCGTTGTGGTGGACCTGCCTGAACCGCAAGACTTGGAGCTGGTTCAGACCTACACAGAGCAGCCGAGCTTTGGTGGAACGTTCACCAACATGTTTTTCAGCTCTGATGAGAACGGAATTGCCTTGTCGTCTACGGGGCAGATTGACGACATCACCGACTTTGACGCTGTAACCAGTATTGATTTCCTTGGCGATACGGCGTCTAGCGGTGAGTACCAGTTTGCGAGCACGTTGGACCTTGGAGCGAAGTACGACGTTGAGCTGCTGTCGGTGCTGCAGATTCGTGCGTTCCAGCCAACAGACACTTGGGATGATCGGACAGAGCTGATCGACACTTGGAACGACATTGACGCTGACGACCTGAGTGACACGGACGTTCAGCTGTTCGTTCGCAGCAGCAATGATGATCCCAACGGCAGTCCGACGTATGGAACGTGGGAACCGTTTGTGAACAACACAGCACGGGGCCGTGCTTTCCAGTTCAAGGCGGTGGCTACGTCTAGCAACGTTGCCCAGAACCCATTGATCGAGCAGCTGGGCGTCAAAGTCAGGCTGCAACGCCGTACAGAACAGCAACGCAACATCACCAGCGGAGCTGGAGCGAAGACGATTACGTTCCCATCAGCGTTTCGCAGCGTGCCAAGTATCGGCATCACGGCTCAAGACTTCGACGGTGGCGATTATTTCCAGCTGAGCAGCATCAGCAGGACCGGTTTCACCGTGACGTTCAAAAACAGCTCCGATACAATAATCAGTAAGGTCTTTGACTATCAAGCCGTCGGCCACGGCAAGGAGATCACCTAATGGCACAGGCAACTGACTATTCACTCGCTAACCAGTCAGGTGCGAACTTCCGTGCCGAGCTGAACTCAATCCTGGCAGCGGTTCAAACGCTGAACAGCGGTTCGACAGCACCAAGCAGCACAGCTGCTCACATGCTGTTCTTAGACACCAGTACGACGCCAGCGACCTTAAAGATTAGGAACGCTGCAAACGACGGATTTATCACGCTTGGTACGGCATCAAGCAACCTGGGCCTAGTCAGTGCATCTGGTGCGACCTTTACGGGTGACATCACGCTGAACGCGCAGTCTGATGTGCGTTTTGCTGATTCGGATAGCAGCAACTACATCGCTCTTCAGGCCCCCGGCACTGTCGCCAGCAACGTCACCTTTACGCTGCCTAGTGCTGATGGAACGGCAAATCAGGTGCTGAAGACGGATGCTTCTGGTGCGTTGGGCTTTACCAGCGTTTTGCTGCTTAGCGAAACGACGAATGGTCAGACAGTCACGGGTGGAGTGCGCTCCAACATCGTCACGCTGACTGACGCAACAAACATTGCTTATGACATGGATGACGGGAATAATGCAGAAGTTACGCTTGCGGGGAATCGAACATTAGACAATCCAACAAACATCACACCTGGCCAGTCTGGCTCTATTTTTATTACGCAGGATGGAACGGGCAGTCGCACTTTGGCGTATGGAGATGCGTATGACTTTGCAGGCGGGACCGCACCAACGCTTTCGACTGGGGCCAATGCCGTAGATCGAATTGATTACGTCGTCCGCACCACCACTTCTATCCACTGCGTTTTTACGGCTAACTACTCATGAGCGTTTTTCATAACAACGCGCTGATTGGCGCAGGCGCTGGAACGGGTGTTGTTGCGGCTGCTGAGTACGTCATCCCCAAGTCGCTGAGGTTTAACAGCGGTGATAGCGCATATTTGAGCAAAAGTTTTTCGACAGCAGGCAATCGCAGGACCTGGACCTTTTCTTGCTGGGTAAAAAGAAGCAAGCTTGGCTCATACCAAAGCATTTTTGCTGCAGACGTAGACTCAAGTAATAAAACAAATTTTTATTTTGACAACTCTGACCGATTAGTTTATTTTCAGTATACAAGTGGTGCATATACAGGTAGAAAAATTAGCAGCAGGGTTTTTCGCGATTGCAGTTCTTGGTATCATTTGGTTCTAAATTGGAACTCAAGCGATTCAACTGCGTCAGACAGAATTGCTATCTACGTTAATAATGTCAAGCTTACAGATTTTGATACGAGTGTAGACGGCACTGCTAATGCTGAAACTACAATTAACAGCACTGTTGAGCATCAAATTGGCGGCGACGCAGGCGCAAACAACTGGTACGCAGATTTATTGGTATGTGACGCCCAGTTTGTTGATGGTCAGGCGCTTGCGCCGACTGACTTTGGTGAAACGCGCAGCAG
>CEUT01012057.1_pt1 | contig 12792 bp, 18 predicted proteins | sample 531401 | NCBI WGS metagenome assembly CEUT01 (sample SAMEA2622821, study PRJEB7988) | marine metagenome | biome: marine biome (ENVO:00000447); feature: surface water layer (ENVO:00002042); material: "saline water (ENVO:00002010), including plankton (ENVO:xxxxxxxx)" | depth 5 m | reverse complement strand
GGAATTCTTCTAGAAAATTCTTTACCTGTTGCTTGCATCGCTTTAGATGTTTCAGGAAATTTTTTCTTTAAAGTTCTTTGTGAACCAGCAATTCTTAAACCCCTCGATGCTAAAGGAGTACCAAGAGCTAAACTTCCAATACCCATTGCAGTCTGACCTACGTCTCCCTCTTTTACACCTTGCATAATGTCTCCAACACCCTCACCACCAAGTAATAAACCTGTCCCTAATTCAGTGCTTCCTGTTGCCCCTGGAAATCTTTTAGCTCCTCTAGCCATCAGTCCTTGTAAACCTGTGCCTCCTGTGCCTTTAGCTAATCCTTTACCTTGTGTTCCTAATACTTTTTGTGCTGTTGGTCCAGTAGCTTTTATAGCTCTTTGATAACCCATAGGTATACCTGCGGCTTTTCTCGCCGCTCTTATTCCTCTAAGCGTACGGTAACCTGCCATACCTGCACGACCTATATTTGCTAAAGTACCTAATAAAGGAATTCCAAACATTAATGGCATTGATTATCTCCTTTGTGACATATTATAAGCAGCATACGCACCAATACCGGTTCCTGCAGCCTGAGCTAATGGATTAGTTCCTGGTGCCGTGGTTGCTGTAAGAGCTGATTGTGATGTTGGTAAGTTAGTCATAATTCCTTTTAAGAATTCTAATCTTTGATAAGGTTCATATGATCTAGCTAATTGTGTTTGCCTTTGAGCATCTAAAGCTTGTTGACCCAATGCTCTTTGAACACCTCCTGCTTGTAATAAACTTGCGATGTCTGCTTGTTGCATTGCTTGTTGCTGACCACCTAAAGCACCAAGAAGTTGTCCACCAGCTTGTTGAATACCTTGTTGTTGAGCAGCCAAACCTGCAGCATTTTGAAAACCTTGTGCTAAAGATTGACCAATGTTTGCTTGCGTTGCTCTTTGTAATTCTGCTCTTTGTATACCTTCTCTCGCACCACCAAATGCACCTGCACCTACAGCTTGAGCTGATAATTGATTTTGTGCCATTTGACCTTGTCTTGCGATTTCATCGGTTACATATTGTTGATAAGGATTTAAAAATTGATTTATGTTTGGCCCTTGCATAGATTGAAGAACACCTCCAATACCCGCAGTGGTTGCTGCTTGTCCTACACCTGTTGTTCCTGCTTGTTGAAATCCTGTTTGTTCTAAACCACTAGGTCCAGCAACTTGAAACGCAGGTATACCTACAGGAGTAGACGCAAGTTTAGCAGCCTGATCGTAGAGTGCGAGTTTTCGGCTTTCTACTTCTGGTGCTTCTCTAGCAATTGATACTTGTGTTCCTGAAGTGGAGCCGCCTCCGCCGCCACCACCTCCGCCTCCGAAGATGAAACTCATATTAAATTAACTCCTTTGTATATAAATATCTTTTTACTTTCCATTGCTTACCTTCTAAAAACTTCTGCCATCCAGGTCTTGCATGCACCGCTACTCTTTTGCAATCGTTTTGTATTGCAATATTCTCTATAGTTTCTGCAGCTTCGTCCTGCCATAGCTCTCTTTTCTCTCCTTTTAATAAAATGACTTCACATTGTTTAAAGTTTGGTAACTCTACTACTCTTGTAACAAAGACACCAAATACTTTGTACTTTATGCCGTCATCGGAACCAAACATTATAAATAATTGAAAGGCTCCTTTTTTTAATCCTTCATGAAGATCTGTTATATCCATGGGGTCACCATCGTATCTCAAACCTTCTCTCAACATAAACTCAACAAGATTCCAATACTCATCAAGTTTTTTCGGTTCGATGTATAATACACCAACCTCTTTTTTAATTCTTTTCTTTTCTGGCCGCATCTAATAAATCAAATATTCTTTTAAATTTAGCTTGCTGACCATAAAAGAAAGCAGCTCCTTTTTTTCTCATATCTTTATAACTACTAGGGTTAGCACCTTCCATAATTCCAGCACCTAAAATAGCATCAGCTCTGGATACAAATTCACCATCAGCTAGTTGAGCTAACATTGTATCCTCATCTTTGTCTCCATTACCTGAACCATCTTCTACATATCCCTCTGCTCTCACGTAATTATTAATATCTTTTTCATCATGATCTGATTTAGAAGGTAAATAATTTATACCTCCTTGATTAAATTTTTTTACTTCTGCTATTCCACCTTTATTAAAAGTGAATAATGAATTACCTTGTTGATACGAGTAAGGTGATATACCTGCTGCTTCTCCCTCATAATCGTATGTATCTAAAATTTTTGCTAATTGATCATCAGCTTCTGCTTTAGCTTTTTTATAATCTTCAGGTCTTGTACCCACTGGCATTTCTACTTTTTCATCTCCGCCTAGTAAACTAGCACCAGCTAATGAAAGTCCTAATTTTTCACCCGTGCCTAATCCCATAAAACCTGAACCACCTTCACCTGTAACAGGATTTGCGCTTGTTCCAATTAATTTTTGTATTCCACTTCCTAGATTTGCAGGGACTGATGCAACTTGTTGCCCAACAGAAAGTTCAGAAGCTCCCATTTTTGCCATATCTGCAGCAGATGGTTGTCCTAAAAAATTACCACCTTGAAACATTGCAGGCATAGAACTTGCCCTACCAAAAGCTGATAAACCTGGCACTCCTGCCATACCACCAAGCTGACCTATACCACCTGCTATTGCAGCATCTCTTAACGATCGTTTAGTTGATTTACCTCTTAGTTTTTGTATACCAAAAGTTGCAAGTGCTATTGTAAATGGATCCATAATAATAATTTTAACTAGTTATTACGGTATTTTATCTTATATAGAGCTATTCTTCAATATCAGTCAATTTTATAAAATTCATCCTTAACTTTGCCTGAATACTTATATTCACCTATATGGGTTATTTCTTCATCACATAGGGCATGAATTTTACCACCTATAGATGTCCATAACTTACAGAAATAAAAGTCTTCTCCCATATAAGTTTTGTTCTTTGGACTCCAATAAGTGTCAAAAAAATTATAATAATTAGGTCTATCTATAAGCTCACCATTTACTAATGTTTTTTGAACAATAGTGAGTTCTTTATAATGTTCTTTTAATTTATCAAATGCTGACCTTTTAATCATCATCATACCTGTCGGGCCTTTATTTACCTCAATAAAACCATTTTGAGGTCTTATGTCGTTTGTATCTGGTATCTCTATAGGAAATAAATGTCCCATACTATGAATACTATCGTCAGGTCTTGTTTCAAAATCTTTTCTAAACTTAGCGTCTGTTTTTTGTTTTATTGGATAAGGTACTAAAGATACTTCATAAGGTGATTTAAAAAGTCTATAAACTGATCTTGTGCTAAATTCTATATCAGAGTCTATGAATAACATTTGAGCAGCATCTGAATTCATAAATTCAGAAGCACATAAATTTCTACCTTGTGTGACTAAAGAAGATTTCATTAACTGAAATGTAATTTTTGTTTTATTTAGAATACATTCTTTTTGTAAATCTAAACAAGCTTTCATATAATGAATTGATACTTCGGAATGCACAGGAGTGCATACCATTAAGTGATCTTTATTTATTTCGTTGGACATGAATAACTCCTCTTAAAAAACCTTCCCAATTTTTTACAATATTACGCCAATCATAAAATCTTTTATAATATTCTTGTTGAAATTTGAATACACCTGTTAAATCATTTTGTAGAATTTTCTTTGCTTCTACACAACACTCTGCTACTTGATGTGCTAATTTTGCTTTGTTCTGTGTAAAAGGAATATAAATAGGAAATTCTGCACAAGTTTCAAATAAGGCACCGAGATCCGTGGTTATTAATAATTGACCCGCTGCTAATGATTCCATTGCAGATATACAAAATGTTTCTTCCCAAATACTAGGAAAACAATTTACATCATATTCTTTTAATTTACTCATTAAAGTTTTGTGTTCGCAGTAACCCATGTAATTTACATTAGGTAAATCCTTTGCCTTTTGATAAAGATCTTGATATTGACTATCGTTATGATCTTTAAATTGTTTGCCGTAAATGATTGTGCTTGAATAAACATCCAAAGTAATATCTGGATCTCTCTCAACTAAAGATTCCATGGCTGTTAAAGCTACTTCTAAACCTCTCCATGGTGTTGAGATATAACACATTTTTAATTTTTTCTTTGGAGTAAAATCTGTTTTTAATTTTAATTCATCATAATCAATCCCATTTTTTATAATGGTGCATTTATCTTCTGGAATTTTGAAAAACATACGATATTTTTCATAGCTCCAATGACTGTTAAAAACATACCAATCATATTTAGAATGATTTTCTTTGTTTTGAAACCAAGGAGCTAGATTCGGCTGATCATAAGAATTTTTCAACCAAAGTATATTTGCTTTTATAGGATCTAAAGGTTCTTTTTCTGGTACTGATGTTGTTATTTGAACAGAATCAAGCATACCTCGATTAGCGTATTTTTTTAGATATGCTAATTGTAATTCAGTTCCACCAGCAGGTTGCATTATGATTTGGTTTTACCAAATACTTCAAGAGATGCAACTGTTATTTTTTGGTTAATTTGAAGATCATCAGCAGTAGTATCAGTATTGGGATCATTAACATCAGAATCAAAATGAGCTTTGCTATCATATTTTTTGCCTGTTCTTTTGTTAAGAACCTCTTCCTCAGCTTTTGCTGGAACTACAGGAACTTCTTCACCATCTATAATTACTGTTTTTTGTGTCATTATCGTCCTTGTCGGTTGTAAGGTTTATAACATCTTTTTTTATGTTTGTTAAGACTCTTAGTATGTCGTCTTGGCCGCTTACGAGGCTTTGGTCTTGGAACAAAATGAACAAATTTAACTCTAGCCATTTTCTTGAGACCTATCTATTAGAGCATAAGTTATAGCTCCCTGAATCTTATTACTTCCTGAAGCTGCTGCTACTGTTACTGCATCACCTGCTTCTAAATTAAGACCTTGGGGAGTTGCGTTTATTTGTGTTTTAGCTGCAACATCATCTCTAAAAAATTCATACTCAACATTTGAGTCTGAAGAGTCAACTAAATTCATATTAACTAATATAGCTGATGATGCATCATTATTAGCCACGTAAATACTTTTAATTAAAATTGTTGCATTAGCTGGACATGTAAGCACCGTAGTTTTGCCAGTGCTTGCTTGTTTGTATCCTTGATTTTTATATTGAATTGTCATGATAAAAAATAATTAAACGTTTCAGAATCGTTTTTTTGTTCCCTCTGGTATGTAGTATTTAATTGATTTTGTAATTGCTCCAATGCTAAATTTATTTGTCTAAAAGAATCTACTTTGTATTCTTCAGGTGGTTCAGGAATAAATACTTGTACTTTAGCCATTATCTTCTTCCATCTGGTTGTATGTCAAATCTAAACTGACCAAATCTCCAACTTTCATTTGTGCTATCATTTTCTATTTTAACAGCAGCTAATCTAGCTCTTGCTCTTGTATCTACCTTATCTGTGGTTGATGAGACTGTAAAGGGGCCAAGTGGTGATCCTTGTTGCACATTAGAGGGGTAATCTCTTAATTCTAAAGTAACTTTACAATTACCATTTAGATATTTGAAGTCAGGAATAAATCTTCTCACTTTTATAAAAAATTCTCCATCTCCTTGTGCATCTAAATCAAAATCTCCAGATTTGATAAAAGCAGATATTGCTGTGGTTGTTCCATTTGCTAACACTTGATTTGTACCTTTTTCATGGTCAAACACTCTTGAAGCACCATTACTCACACCCTGTATAGTTGGTGTACTTGGAGCTAGAGTGCTAGTAAATTCTGTTGCAATTGGATCTTTAAAAACATGAGCATCTTCATAAGATGTTCTTGCAAGAGTTCCCGTTGTCCAAGTTTGTTCTTCGTAATTGAAAGTTACAACTCTATCTATAAAGTTTGATCCTGAGCTTGCATAAAACCAAGATATTTCAGAATACAAACTATTATGTGAAGCACATGTCAATTCAGACCCACTTTCAAAATTAAATCCTGGTGCACTATCGTTTGTTTGAAAAACAAAATCTTCTACTAAACAAGGTAAAGCTTTTACAGTTCCGTCAAATACAAAAAACCCTCCTGAATCTGACATCCAATAAACAGAACCATTAGCATAAACAATCGATTTTTGACCCATACAGCCACAATTAGATCCAACTTGTCTAATACTAAATGTAAAAGGTGGACCTACAAATTGCATTAAATATGCAGAAGTATCTGTGAGAATTAAAATATAATCCTTTGCCTTAGCTGCACCAACAATTTTTGTTCCGCTATCAATTCTAAAAGAACCTGCTGTGTTAGTTGATGTGGCTGTGTAGTCCGTTAAAGACTCTTGATCTGAAAATCTAATAAACATTTTATCTTGAGTAGTCGTATTTCCAATTGTTGTTTCGGTACCTAATATAATTAAATGTCTATCTCGATCAGAAACCATACTCATTACAGATTTTGTTGGAGCTCCAGATAATACGGTCGCTCTAGTTGTAATACCTGTATTCGGATCCCAAGAAAACGTTTTACCGTTTTTAACAGTTGCGATAAGCAATTCTCCAAAATTATCTAAAGACCAAGTTCCTGGATCTAAAACAACTGATGACGATGATCTAGCTGTTCCCCATGTAGAAGCTCCCCAAAGGCCTGTGCCCCATCCAAAACCAAAAGCTTGTAGTAAAGGGCCTACTCTAAAGTAAGCTCTTAAATCTAAAGTTCCATTATTTGTTGTTCCTGATCCTGTCTCAGCACTAGGCATTGATATTGTGAATGTTGTAGTTGTTGGAGCTAGTGTTACTTCAAATAAAACATCATCAAAATCTGCAGCAACATATCCTGTTTGTGAAGCATTAAATGATCCAGCATTTACAAAAGTTACAATGTCACCTGGTTCGAGGTTGTGGGTTCCAGGAGTTGTTATCGTTACTGTAGATGAACCATTAGTAGTGCTTATATTACAACTCGCTTGAGCAAGTGAAGTGTCCAATGGAGTGATATCATAAAAATCATCACCATCATAAATGTATAAAATTTTGTCTGTGCCTATTGCTAGGTATCTTCTACCTTCTAAATCAACCCAACTATGTAATGCCCTTGCTGCCCCTACAAGTTGTTTGTCCATTATTTCTTGCCAGCCACCAATCTTTTCAGGCATGGCATATCTAAATCTTACAAAATCACCATCTACCCATTGGTTTTCAGCTCCTGATGCAGATGCTTGTTTGTTAAATCCTGGTGCAAATTGTACTTTTCTTAATGGCATATTCTAATTATACACCATTTTAGTAAAGAATTAAATTCCATCAAATTAGCTACTAAAATACGTTATAAGAGTCTTCAGCACCAAATGGCCCTTTAGGTAGTATATTAAATGCTAAAGAATATCTATCTAGATTTGAGTCGTTACGTAATATCTCATGTCTTAACTGACTAAAAAATAAAATTAAATAATTGTCTTCAGGATAGATGATCCATTCTGTAGAATTATATATGTTATATTGTTTTGGTGGTGTAAAAAACTGAGTCTTGTTATCATGGTGAAATTTAATACTGAAACCTGGATCTCCTTTAGGATAGTAAACACCACTTAACCATGAATTGCTATGATGATGTGAATCTGAAAAATCTTTAGGGGCAGTCTTAGTTAACCAAGATGTAAATATTTTATAATCAATTTTTTCTAACATTAAGATTTCTTCCAACGTTTCGTCAACTGCAGCTTGTATTTCTTTTTTTAAATCTTTGTATTTATCTAAAATATTCATATCTTCCCCTTTTCCTGCTTTATCAAAAGCTAAATTTCTAGGTATGAATTTTTCATCCTTAAATTTGAGAGTTAAGTCTTCTTTAATATTTAATTTGTAACAAAACAAAGTATTAGAACATATTGGAATTGTAGATAAGTGTCTCATTAATATATCAGGGGTATAAATCCAAAATGGTTAGTTGGTGAGTTTCTTGTCATAATGTCAAAACCTAGAGTAATTCTTTCGCCATCAAAACTACTGTTGCTTATTACTTCATGCCACTTATTACCGTCACCAATGTAAATATTTCCTATTTCATTATCTACATGATAAATAGGTTTTTCATCTTCGTAATCTTTATAAAATATAGTTTTTGTATCTCTAGGTTCAATACTTACAAATCCATGCATATATCCATTTCCATTATCTGCATGATTATGTCTTTTTAATAATTCTTTTTTTGTATGCCAATTTAACCATGATTGCATCCACATGTTTTTAGGTAATTCTTGTTGAAGATTACCTGTAATATGTCTTTGAACACATATTCCTATATCTTTGTAAAGATTCCAAAAATAATTGCTACCCGCTAGAATAGAAAAAATATTATACTTTTGATACATCCAAGTTAAATTATCTGTTTTAAATTCTTTTATTAAAAACTCTCTAGCTATTTTTATATCATTTATAAAGTAATTTTGATTTTTTACCAAAGGTTCATGTTTAAAAATAGAATAATTATATTTATGGTCAATCATCATTTTTGAACTGCAATGTTAAAAGATATTGATATTCGTTCTTCTTGTGAAAGGTTTGGTCTGACAGAATGTTCTAACCAGGCAGGAAATAAAAATAAATAATTATCCTCTGGTCTAAATGACCACAAAGTAGAATTGTGATAATTAAACTTTTTAATTATACGATCAGGCATCCAGACATCTAAACTATTATTTCTAAAAAATTGTAAGTCACCAGATTGAGGATTAGTTTTTACATAAAAAACTCCAGAAACCACACAATCAAGATGAAAATGTCTTTCGTTAAAATCTTTATAATAATTTTTATTCAACCATATATTATTTAAAAATATATCATTTCTTAAATGAAGATGTTCTTTTATAAAAGAGTTTCCATGAAATAAAATATTAGAAATTAAAGATTCAAGTTCAGGTGCGTTTTTATCTAAATCTTCACTTTGAAATCCACCAATATTACTTTTTACTCTTCCTCTTTCTAACTTACTTGAAAAGTCAATTAAAGATTTTAAATCCTCATCCAATTGTACATGTAAAACAGGATCTGCAAATATGTTTGTTATCATTAGGTAGCAAATATTTGTATTGTTGTTCTATAAGGGGCGTCAGGATGTAATAAAGTTACTCCATGGTAAACATCAGGTGTATTTATAACACCACAATTAAATCTAGGAATCACCATTTTATATTTTTGAGATTCATCATAATAATAAAATAATCCCCCAAAATCTACTTCCCAAGTTTCATTTAAATAAATAGTTGAAGCTAACTTATAGTTCTGGTCTTTATGTTGTGGAATGTAACTAAATGGATACCACATATAAAACTGACAACTGAATGTAAGTTCTCCATATTCTGGTTTTATTTTAATAAATTTATTCTTAATAATATTATTTATTTCTTCAGATAAATACAAACTTACAACTGCACTTGATTTTTTAACTATATCCTGACTCCAAAACTTATTAGTACGCCATTTAGGTTCAGCTTCAGCTGAATTTACTTCTTTAAATATTATTGGAAGTTCTTCATCTGTAAAAAAATTTTCAATAAGAGATATCATTTTATTGTTTTTGTAATACTATATTCCATTCTAAGTTTGAAAGTAAATCATTTAAATAAACTACTTTCTTATTATCTTCTTTTATATACTTATGCAACTCTTCTACATCCACAACAATATATTCATCTTTTATATCATATACAATTTTATCTGCCTTAGTTATAAAAGATCCTTGTTTTGCATTATTTTTTAAAGGTCTTAAATCAAATTTAAAAGTTTGGTTATGTAATATTCCCTCTACGTCCCAAAGTTCGTTTCGTTTTTGATTCTGTGTTGCATGTTTAACATTTGACAATAGTTCTAAAAACTTCATCGAAACGCTGGGCCTGTTATCCATCCTACAAGAGAATATCTTTCTCCTTTTGTAACAGGAGTAACTTCATGAAGATTATAAGAAGGAAATACAGTTATGTAACCTCTTTTCTTTTTTATCCTTGTTGGATCGGCTCCTAAATGTAATACTAGTTCTCCACCTTCATATTCAGAGGGATCAGTAAGTTGTATTACAAAAGATAATTTTCTTACCAGACCATTAAGTCCTCTGTCACAATGTTTTCCATAAAAACCTCCTGGAGCTTTATAATAAGTAAATTGTAATCCTTCTATAAACCCATATAAATCAAACCTGAAAAATCTATTATTTAATTCAGTAATAACATCTGTTAATCTTCGATAATAAGGTTGTAATTCTAAATTTGGATATAACCAAGAAACATAACTATCTCGTATAGTATCTATGTCCTTATTCGGATCAAAAACAGTAGCTTTTTCTAAATGTGCTTTTGTCCCTTGTTGAATTATTTTTTCACAATCTTCTTCTGAAAATATTGATTCAGTAAAAGCCCAATCTTCTAATTCATCTAATTTAAATGGCCAAACTGTAACTTTTCTATCTATCTTCATACTTTAAACCTCACGTTCCCTGACATGGTAATTCTATAATCGTCAGTTCCATAAAAAGGATAAACACAATGAAAAAGTTTTGCTGGAAAAATTAACATCTTTTGCTCCCATGTTTTATCTACGGGAAATTGTACAGTTTCTATATTACCTAAAAAACCAGAATACATAAACTCAACAAATCCAGCACACTCAAGGTTTGAATCTTTACCAGGAGATATTCTTTTTTGTTCTTCTCTTAGATACGGAATTTGTAAAAAAATTATAAAAGAAAAAATACCATCATGATTATGTATTGGATTAAATTCATGTTTTTTTTGGAAATTTACCCATAAACTTGTTAATTTTAATAATCTATCTTCTGTATTACAATTAAAATCATAATTCATATATTTCATTAAAGAAGGTTCATTACCTATTTCATCTAAAAGATAATTTTCTAATTTAGATGTATGTTTATCTAGCCTGTATTCTTGTTCAATATTACCAGCTAAATAAGCATTATGTTTTACGGATTTATCTTGAATGATTAATTTTAGATCATTAAATACTTTATCAGGTATTTTATCTATCTTTTTTATAAGCATTTCTTTGAGAAAGCTTATATACTAATTTAAGTATTATTCAACAGGATCGTCACTAAAATCAGGTTCTGTTTTTCTAAACATCCAAAGCTGTGCGTCTTCATTCCAATAAGTTTCTCTATCAGGTCTGTCAGCTGGTTTAGGTTTTGGTGGTGTCCATTCGTAGGTTGTTTTATCCAAAGTCCAAGAAGGGAACCAACAAACATCTATAAAAACATTGTCTTCTCTAAGATATTTACCATCTATATAAGCTGGCCAAACTCTTGGGTTATCAGAATCTATGCCTACAACATCTTTTCGAGAATGAAGCCATTCATCGTCAGTTCCATAAAGCTTGTTTAAAAAAGCTGAGCCTTTTTCATCAGTGTTGATTGAATCATCTGCTACTACTTGAACATCAACAACTATATCGTCAGGACCAATTTTTGCAAAGTATTGTGCCATTATGATGTGTAACTCCCTGAACCTGTAAACTTAACAATAGTATTATCTCCACTTGTCGTTACAGTTGGACTTCCTGTTGTAACACCTGAATAACTTTTTGTTGGCATTTTTAAAATTACAACACCGTCTCCGCCAGGGCCACCCGATGAGTTGTTAGATCCTCCGCCGCCTCCGCCGCCGAGTCCGTCTGTTCCTGGTTGGCTAGGTCCATTTCCTCCGCCACCAGTTCCTCCTGGAGCTCCTCCACCATTGTGGGTTCCTCCTCCGCCGCCTCCAGCATAAGTTACTGAAGAACCCGTGATTGAAGATGCTGCTCCATTTCCTCCTGGAGCACCTGATGTGTTATTCGATCCTGTTCCAGGTTGGCTAGCACCACCGCCGCCACCGCCACCGCAAGGGCCACCTTGGTTTGGTCCGCCTGGATTACCTTCTGATGGAGAATAACCTCCTTGATTACCTTCTCCTCGACCTTGTTGGAAAACTCCTCCGCCTCCAGAGCCACCGCTTTCAGCAGCAGATCCGTTACCTGAAGCTCCTCTTCCTCCGCCTGATGCAGGATAAGATATTCCTGTACCACTAAGATTACTTGCAGCACCTGATGATCCAGGAGATCTGTTAGCTCCTGCTCCACCGCCACCAACTGTGACAGTATAAGTTACATCGGGATCCACTTCGGTAGAAGTCGTTCGGAATCCTCCCGCTCCTCCTCCAGCTTGTCCACACCCTCCAGGCGAAGAGCCTCCAGCTCCTCCTCCAGCTACAACTAAATACTCCATAGTGTATGGTGATCGTCCACCAGAGGTTAAACCTAATCCTCTTGCGGATCCTGCTCCAAAACTTCCTAATATTGGCATCCTTTTTATCCTCCTAATTTATTACGCAAACTGTGTTTGAGAAGCTAAAACTGTAAACGCAGCATCTCCAGTTTTTATAATAGTGTATGAATAAACATCTAAAGAACTCGCATTACCTGCAGTTGGCGCAGAGCCACCTTGGTATTCAGGAGTAACAGAAGAACCATCAATTGTAACTGCATTATTGTAATAAGGTGTACTACCATTTTTTACAATGTGAGCTATGGTGATTGATTCTCCAGCATCCATAATGTTGTTTAAAGAGTTTGATCCATCTCCTCTTATGTTTAAAGTCCAGTTAGCTGCAGCGTCAGAAGTAAAATTTAAAACTGCTTGTGTTATTACATCGTAGTTTATAGTTCCTGTGGCAGCCGTTGCTGTAGTAGTAACTTTTTCAGCAGTTTGTTGAATCGCTGCTGCACCTAAAGATACTCTTCCTAATCCTTTTCCTGCAAAACTTAAATC
>CEUT01067972.1_pt1 | contig 12817 bp, 16 predicted proteins | sample 531401 | NCBI WGS metagenome assembly CEUT01 (sample SAMEA2622821, study PRJEB7988) | marine metagenome | biome: marine biome (ENVO:00000447); feature: surface water layer (ENVO:00002042); material: "saline water (ENVO:00002010), including plankton (ENVO:xxxxxxxx)" | depth 5 m | reverse complement strand
TTATTTTGATATATTCTCATTTGCCAATCAGGAAAGTTTACCCAACCATCTTCATTCATTTTCCATCCCCACTTGGCAATGTGTTCATCCGTAATTCCAGCAACTGTATTTACTCTTGGAACCCAGAATGCTTCTGTTTCTTCATTTGCTTCCAATATAAAAGGAAGTGCTTCTAACAAATATTCATTTGGCATTTCATCTGCATCTATTTGAAATATCCAATTTCCATTACAAGCTTTATTCAAATTATTTTTATATTGTGCAAAGTTTTTATTTAATGCAAATTGATTTAATGTATACTCATCATGTGGTTTTGATTCCCATTTTTCACATGCATTAATAACTTCTGGAGTTGCATTCATATCCATCTGAACTACAACTTGGTCTTCTCGTCTTTTATGTTCAAATAGAAAAGCTAATAATCTTTCTATTTCTTTGTGTTCATTACATACTGTAATTGCATAACTAATTTTCATAACCTATTCTCCTTGTAAATTAATCTCATCTAAATTTTTTCCTGGTGGTTGTGTACCAATTGATGTATCAGTTTCTCCTGGCAAATATGCATCTAAAACATTTTTACTAAACTCATAATTGACAACTCTAAGTGAATTAAAGTTGCCTATATTTAGTGTCCTATAACTATCACCTAATCTTGTTTTTGCAATTTTTCTAATTGCTGCTGCATAAAACTGTTTAGGATTTTGTCCCACAATTAATTTTCTAAGCTTTACCTTTTTTGACTTATATGCTTCAGAATATTCTATTCCTTGTCCACCAGCAAATAAATTAAATGCATTTAATGGAATTAAGTCAAGTGACAATGCATGCATAACTCTTCTAAAATTTGGATTTAACACCAATAGTATATACTTTTTTGCACCACCCTTTTCCTTGCCTCTTGGTTGTTTTTTATAAACGGCTGAAATTATCATTCCAGGCTCCAACTGTGCAATTGATATTTGTTGTCCAGCTCCACATTTACTTAGATGTTGTGAAAAGTATGACATTACTTGGCTACACCCATTCTTTTACATGCGTCCATAAATTTATCACGTGGAAATCTTTCGGATAATTCTATTCCAAGTCTTGTTTTATAATACTCACCATCTCTTCCAGGAATTGGGTATTTTATTTGCTCACCTTTTTCAATCTGAACAACTGGTGAATATACCCATTCATAAGAATCTTTGGTTCCTTCTGGATATAGCATTGCATGCTCCATAACAATTGTTGTTAAATACCAGTATTGTCCTAAAAGCTTGTCTTCAAATCGTGTTGACGTAATTATTTTAGGTGAACGAGATTCAAACTCTTCTACTTGTTTATTTCCAATTGTTAAATTACTATTTGTATTATACCCAGTGTCCATACACATTTTAGATATACCAGCTTTTTCATCTTTTTCAACTATAACTGATACTCTATTTGTAAAAGGACTTTTTTCTTTTAAGTCTGTACTCATGATATTTTCTCCAATTTTGGTAATGTTATTTTAGGCATATTTAGTTGTACTTGCTGTGGTACATTAACATGCTTTTCCATTATTTCTGTAAATCTTTCTGTCATTTTATCTAGATTTAATTCTTCACGAACAAGTCTTGCTTGTTTTCTTGCATCTGGAATATATTTTTTATATTTTTTATGTATATCCTTTAACACTTTTGATGCATATAGATGGTTTACATAGAACCATTTAGAACCTTGAACAACTACATTTTCCCATTGTGCAGATTCATGTACTTCTTGCAATTCACCAGGTAAAAGAACTGAATGTTTTAGAAAATCTATATGTCCTGACCAGTTTGATGCTATTACTGGTTTTTGAGTTACACAAAATTCTGCAAGAGGTCTTCCATAACCTTCTCCATGTGTAAATGATAGCATGGCCTTTACCTTTGGATGATTGTATAAACTATTCATTTCTTCAGGTTCTAAATCTCCATGAAGTAAATATACATTAGGTAAACCTTCACCACACTGGTCTGCAATAAGCTTAATTTTTCTAAGAATATTTTCTCTGTCTATTACACTAAATGTTGCTTGACTAGTTTTAAGTATCAATGCAGGTTTATTTGCTTTTCTCTTAAATGTCTCAAAAAATGTTTTTAACATTCCAGCAACATCTTTTCTATCATGTCCAAAATTTCCATTTAGCCAATGTCCAACAAAAAGAAAACAAAAGTTTTCCTTAATATTTGATAATTCATCTGCAACTGTTTTTGAAATTTCAGATGTCTTATTCCATACTTTTGTATCAACACCTTCAAACAATACCTCCATTGGTACAGTTACTTTATGTTCACCTTCTTTTTTCTGAGTTTGATTGTTTATCTTGTCATAAACTGTTCTCAAAAATGATTCTTTTGAATGTTCAGATGTCACAATTACTAAATTCATCCTATTCATTCCATCAACCCAAGGATGAGAAACATGTGTTGTTTCAATACCTGCAGTTATACCTATATTGTATTTACCAACTGGCTGAAATTCATTAGGCACTGTAACCTGAATCCATATATCTGGTTGTTTTGGTAAATTTCCAAAGTGTAAAACATCTATAATATCCTGGTCATCTTTGCCAAGAGCATTCATAGGGCATGAACCCCATCTTTGACTAAGTACTTTTATATCATACTTATCCATTGCTATCAAACTTCTCAATAAATCTCTAGCGTGGTCTCCATATCCTGAACGTGTCGCAACTGGTGCACTCATAACTAATAATGGTTTCATTTTTTTCTCCTAAAAATTATGTCCTACTGGGTATTTTGGTTTTGGTTTTTGTGAGTCAATTAAAGTAAATCTTTTTCTAGGTTTCCAATGTTTCCAACAACTTTCAATTGAACGTTCAAATGCATTACACATTTCCTTTGCTGTAAATCCATTTTCAATTGCCCAGTCTCTTCCTTTCATACCTCTGGTTTTTAATTCATCTACTCCTAATCTATATGCTTTTTCAATTTGGTCTGTAACATCAGGTATATTACATCTTGAATCATAAATGTATGGTGTAAGAGGTGAACCTTGTAAATTTATTTGTGGCCAAACAACAAATGACCATTCACCATGATTCTTATACCTACCATTACTATTACTTGGCCAATCAGAATTATAATCTTCCAACTCTACATATTTTCCATCATCTTTAATAATACCTACTTGGTCTTGTAAACCTCCAATACAATTTACTAAAACTGGTGTACCTGTCATAATTGATTCCATGCAACTTAAACCAAATCCTTCAGCAGAACTAATATTTGCACCTAAATCTGACATATTATACAAGTAGTTTAATTGTTTTGTTGTTAACTTAGCTTCACTAAATATCACATTATAATCTGGTAATAGTGCATCTTTTACAGCACCTAAATCAGTACCTGCATCATCTACTTTATTTGTGTGTAATAACAAGTAACATTCATTTGCTTGTTCTTTTGTTAATCTATCACAAAATAGTTTATACGCTAACATTAAGTCAGATGTAGATTTTCTTCTAATATTTCTACTGTTATACATTACAACAAATCCTGGCGTAACACCTCCAAATATCTGATGTTCAAATTTAATCAATTCATTAAACTCTGGGTGATCCTTTCCAATTGGATAGTATTCATCTGTTGGTATTCCGTGTTGTACATATGTTAAGTCTATACCTTTTCTTCTAGGATTCTTTTGGCAAACATTAAAATTAATATTGTATGTTTGCTTTGATATTGCCATAAGTAAATCACATGAATCATAAAAAGGCTCATTCCAATGCGGATAAGGCAAATCATCCCAGATATTCAAATATCCTAATGGTATAGTTTGTCTTATTTCATGTTCCATTTGATAAAGCCACTGCCAGAACCTAGGGTCTGTAAAGTGAATAATTGCATCTGGTTTTTCTTGTGAAATTATATGTCTAACAATTTCTTGAGTACCATAACCTGAACATGGATATATTTTTACATCTGCATCATCTACTCCAGTTTCAGTTTTTACTTGGTCACTTATATCTAAAAGTTTTCCATTGTCTGGATGTTTTACTGCTCCTCCTAGTTGTACCCAGTCATATCTATCAACTGTTCCAAAAACTAAATTCTTTGATACAGTTCCTACACCTGAATGCAATCTCATATCATCTGAAAGCAATAATATTTTTTTCTTTTTTGGCTTATTTGGGTCTACACTTCTTAATTTTGGTAATTTGATTTCCATAACCTCTTCCTTAATAATCTATAAATTTTTGCCTAATAGTGTTGTTTCTAAAATCTTCTGTCTAAAATTTTTGTCTGTTAAATATAAATGAATTGCCCTATTTGTGATTTTTTGAAAATTAAGGTTATCTTGTATTCCTTTAATCTTAAAATCCCTGTGCAACTCTTTAGAAATTTTGACAGATGTTAATTTAAGTTTGTCCTGTGTCATCTTATTATCTCCTTTATATATGAATATACATATATAAATATAATCATAAAATTAAAAACTAATGAATAATGACAACTTTTTTGCGAAATTTTCTTGCTTCAAAAATTGTATATTCAGTTCCTTTACTTTCTTCACCCTTTGGAATAAATGCTATTAAGTAATCAACATATCTTGCCAAAATAGTATTTCTTGTAAAATAATTTTTTGTTTTATATGGTTTATTGTACCAATTTTCTGACATAATTGAATACAATGTTTTTTGTGTATGAGCTGGGTTTACTTCCCTATATTCACAACCTAACTCTAATGCATATTTTTTAACATACTTGTCGGCACCATGCTGTCCTCCTCCACTAACAACAATTAACCTATCACCAAATCTTTTTGTTAAGTCAAATACTGTTTGCTTAATCTTTCTTTTATTTTCATATGTATTACTACCGACAATTCCTATTTTCATTACTTTCTATTCCTATTTGGTCTATAACTATACCAAGCTCTTTCATGAAAATAATACAATACCATTTTTGTAATTAATTCTAGTGCACCTACCTTTAACCCAATCATAGGGTCTCCACTAACAAGCCAACCTAATGCCATTGTATCTAATGTACCAACAACTCTCCATGTTATGGTTTTAATAATATGTCTACGCCTTGCAGCCCATTTATTTCTTGTCACTTTAGCAACCCCTCTTTTCTCATTTGTTTTCTAATTTTAGTTGCTGATATCTTTTCAACTTGTGTTGGAGGTACATGTTCGATAATTTCATATCCAACACCTCTGCCATAATTAACAGATTCTATGTCTGGTATAATTACTACCTTTATACTTCCATTTGCAATTTCTTTTGAAAATCTTTTATTTAAGTTTTGCTCAACTTCTTGTGGTGTCCAAGGTTGATTTTCATTTGGTTCAACATCCCTAATTGCTATACATATATTTTTGCCTTCTTTAATTCTTTGGTCTATTAACCATTGATGGCCATCATGCCAAGGTTGCCACCTTCCTATAAACATTGAGTATTTCATATTCCTTTATCTCTTTGTAAATTTAATGCTATTGCCCTTTCACCAGGCTTATCAGGATCCATATCATTAATAAGATATCTTGGACCTCGCTCAATCCCCATTATTAATCTATCAAATGGTATGTAATTATTTACCAATTCATTGATAGTATGTTCTCTCATATCTTCAGGTCTTGCTGTTGTTAAAATTATCATATGACCATCATCATACCACTCATTTAATTTATCAACAGTTGAAATTATAGGTTCTGCATCTGAAGTTGTATATGTTTCAAATTTTCTATACTTAAAAATTGTTCCATCAATGTCACAAAAATATGTATGCTTCTTTTTTACATTAAATGATATTTTGTCTAAACACTTTTCAATAGAAATATTTGTTGTGTCCATGTCAATAAAATTTTCTGTAGGCTTTTCATAATCTTTTGCAAAATAGTCTTCCCTACCTCTAGTTTCAGTTGTATGAACATATATTTCAGTTACATCATTTGTTGCCTTTAGTGAATCTCTCATTTCCTTATATGGAGCAACAACTGAAACAACAACTGTCAATCCTTTATTATCTAAGAATCTACATAAATCCAATACTGACTGTATATTCTTTGTTCTCCCAGCTGGGCTATAGTCGAAATTTTGAAATAAATCTCGCAAACCATCACCATCAATATGAATGCAATTATCACTACATTTTTCTATCATTGCTTTAGCTAATGTTGTCTTACCAGCACCTGGCTGGCCTGTAAACCAATATATCATAAAGTAATCCTTTTATCTTTTGGGCATAATTCATAATTTGTCTTAAATGGGCACCACTTACAATTTTTATTTTTTTCACCCTTTGTTGCTGGGTATATACCTTGTAAGTTATGTTTACCATCGGCAGTAAATGCTTCTGATATGAATTTTGCCAAATTTTTGTTTGTTTTATTAATACTAGGTTTTCCTGATGCTGGAGAATATGTTTGTATTCTTCTTTGTGGAAAATCTAAATTTTCATAAAGCTTTCTTTTAACAATAAAATATTCTATTTCAATATCACTAATATCTGTTTCATATTGTCTTGAAAAATATTCTTTATAAATTCTAAGTTGGTCACCATTCTCTTTCTTTTGAGAAGGTCTCCATCCCATTGTACTGGTTTTAATGTCTATGATTTTGATTTTATTGTGTTCACGTATAACTAAATCAATAAATCCTGTCATCATAATATTTGGGTTTACTTCAGTTTCATAAAAAATTGGCATTTCTATTCCAACCAATTCACAATTCTTTTTACTAAAATATGCACCTCTTTTTCTTTTTAGATAATCTATAATTTCTACACCATCCCAATAAAACTCCATCATTTGATTTTGATTAGAAAAATGTTTTCCATCAAACTCAGCAAGTGTTTCTTTATAGTTGTGTTGCATTCTTTCTTTAAGCATTTTGTGAAGGTCTAAACTATCAGCTGACTTTATTGAATCGCTATACATTACTTCAAGATAATGCTGAATTACTTCGTGCATAGATGTACCAAATGTTAAATAGATAGATGGCTCAAAGTCTCTGTGCTTATCTATATAATTTAATTTCCATTGATGTGGGCAAGTTTTATACATATTGAACTGACTGTAAGAAATTGTTTTCTTACCCATCATTCTTGCTTTTATTGCCAAATCTCTAGGTGATTTTATTTTCATCTATATAATATAACCAATTTTTATGAATTATTAAAATTTATTTAGAGTTATTTTCAATAAGTTTATCTAAATATTGTTTTGCTTTTAACAAATCTTCCATTCCATTTTTGTGTCGCCATCTTGTAATATACTTTACAATATTACCTTCAAAAAAGTCAAGGTTTTGAGAGTGAGCATATTCCCACATCTCTATTCCTTTAGTGTAATGCTTTGGATGTTTAACATTATCAGCCAAGTTTAATTGTTCCTTTGCTATCTTTCTTATCTGCTTGTTGAGGAATAAGCTCGTCATTAACATGGCCACAGCTACTACACTCAAATACGGGCATTGGTAAAAAACTTTTCTTTCCACTTGGCGACATTACAGCTGAAACACGTTTTAATAATACTACTTGAATAAATGTAGGATTTCCACATTCTTCACAAACAACATCATCCATGTCGTTTAGATTTATATTTATCTTTTGTTTATTATCTTTCATTATCCTATTCCAAATCCTCCTCCCATCATTGGTGGCTCTTTGCCTTCTTCCTCTGGGAGTTTATTAATTACACATTCAGTTGTTAAAATTGTACCTGAAACTGATACTGCTTTTTCAAGAGCAACACGTGTTACTTTATTAGGGTCAACAATTCCTTCTTCATACATATCTACAACTTTTTCATTTCTTGCATCAAATCCTGGTACTTTCAAACCATCTGATGTATTAACTTTATTCCATATTACATCAGAATTTAGACCTGCATTTTCCATTATTGCATTAAATGGTGCCTTGCATGCATCTAAAACAATTTCATATCCAATTAGTTGGTCAGGATTTGAAACAAATGGACCTTCTTCTTCAGCCTCTGTGCTTGCAATTCTTAGTGCTATTCCACCACCAGGTACAATACCTTCATCAATTGCTGCTCGTGTTGCTGCAAGTGCATCTTCAACTCTATATTTTTTTTCCTTAAGCTCTATTTCAGATTGTGCACCTATATTTAATATTGCAACACCGCCTGTCATTTTACCAAGCCTTTCTTGAAGACTTTCTATTTCATAACTAGAGTCTGAACTATCAATTAAGTCTTTTATATCATTTGCCCTGGCTAAAACATCATCAGAATTTCCACCACCATCAACAATTGTTGTATTTTTACCAGTTATACTAATTAACTTTGCTGTACCAAACATATCAGGTGTAACTTTGTCAAGTTTCATTCCCTTTGTTGTTGAAATTACAGTACCTCCAGTCAAAACAGCAATGTCTTGTAACATATCATTTCTTTTATCACCAAATCCTGGTGCCTTTACAGCTGCTACTTTACACGTACCTCTTGCTTTATTAACAATAAGTCCTGCCAATGCTTCACCATCAACATCTTCGGCAATAATAACTAAAGGCTTATCTGCTTGGATTGCCATTTCAAGTGGCTTAACTATTGATTTTAGACTAGATATTCGTTTATCATATAGTAGAATCCATGCATTTTCCAATTGGCACATCATCTTTTCATTTGAATTTACAAAGTATGGAGATAAGTAACCTCTATCAAACTGTAAACCTTCAACAACTTCTAAATTTGTTTCTGATGACTTTCCTTCCTCAACTGTTATTACACCTTCACGACCTACTTTGTCCATAGCTTCAGAAATAAGGTTTCCAATTTCAGTATCATTATTTGCAGATATTCTTGCAACTTGTTGGATTTCAGTTTCAGATTCTATTTGTTTACTCATAGAACTTAATTTTTCTCTAATAACACCAACAGCCTTTTCCATACCTCTTTTTATTTCAACAGGGTTTGCTGAACTTCTTGAAATTGTATTCAACCCATTCTCAATAATACTGTGAGCCAATACTGTAGCCGTTGTTGTTCCATCACCAGCTTCATCATTTACTTGCTTGGCAACTTCTTTAACCATTTGTGCACCAGCATTTTGAACTGAATCTGTTAGTTCTACTTCTTCAGCAACTGTTACACCATCCTTTGTTGAAACATATTCACCAAAATCTTTTTCAATGACAACATTTCTACCTTTAGGACCTAATGTAGTTTTTACTGCATCACATAATGTATTTATTCCAGCATACAATCCATCTTTTGCTTTTTTGTCAAATGATATTTTTTTTGGACCTGATTTCATTTTATTTCTCCTTAATAATAACTAATAATTCTTTTTCACGAATGACCAAATAGTCTTCTCCGTCAACTTCAATCTTTTTTGCACCATACTTTGGGTACATAACTTTATCACCTACTTTGCACTGCATATAACCAACTTGGCCAGAAGATAATACTTCGCCTGGACCAACTGAACATACTGTACCTAACATAGTTTCTTCTTGTGCAATATCTGGAAGGATAACTCCTCCTGATGTCATTTCATCTGGGTCAATTGCTTTTAATACGACTCTATCGCCTATTGGATTTAATTTTTCCATTATAACCTCCATTTATTATGTATATATTAATAACCTTTTTGTATATATAAATATACTTCTTAACTAACTAAACTCTCATATTGCTGCAATAAATTATCAACATTTCCAATTAATTTGAACTCTTCTAATTGTTCTAAAACTTGCTTTGAAAAATATGTTTCGTAATCTATTTCAAATATTTCTTTTCTATCATCTATTAAGTGTAAATCTTCTTCATTCAAACATATTGCAGTTTGTCGTTCTCTAATCTTAATATCATCTTCACATTTACTCTTTATATAAAATAAATAAGGTGCATCTAGGTTTGTAATTGTTGTACCTAGTTTTTCATTTGCCCATAATGCAGCCTTTAAGTGTTGTGGTTTATTTTTTAAGTATTGGTTAAATCGTTTAGTAAACTTTTTAGATATTCCAATATCTTTATAATTGATTGTCTCTATCTTTTTTCTTAACTGGGTTAAATGCTCTATTTTCAAATTGTCACGTATTGCCATTTCAGTAACAACATTTAATGCCTTCTTAAGAAACTCTGGTGCATCTTTTCTAATAATATTCATACCTCTAATATATTTTTTACCAGTATCTCTTATTATTGCATAGTACCTTTTCTTTGATTCACCAAAATAAATGTATTCTAAATCATATTCAAATTTAAGGTCCATCATCATATACTCATCTGAAACCTTAGGATTGTATTTTGCAACATATTCGTTTCTTAAGTCATCATTAAATTTAACCAATTTGTCTTTCATTTGTGTTTCTGTACAACCATTTGACTTTACAAATATACTATCAGTATCACCATATAAAACTTTATGTTCTTGATTAAATTTTAATGTTGCAAACTTTAATGCTTGTCTTGCAAAAAATGTAATTGCATCTGCACACTCTGGTTTATATAATCTAAAAAAGTTGAATCCCATAGCACCATAGGCTGAATTAAGAACTAACTTATATGCCCATTGTCTTTTGTCCATTGCAACTTTTTCATCACCTTTGTATTTTCCTTGACCAAGACCTTTATTTATTTCTACTCTTTGTAAAAATAACTTCTTTAGAATTTTAGGTAATAGTCCTACCTTATATGAATGGCCATAAAATAAATATCTTCCACCAAATAGAGTTTCATCTTCACCTGTATCAATAAAATCAGTATCTTCTTCCTTTAGCTTGTCAACTATTTCTTGTATATTCATACCCATATTGTCACATTGTTCCTTTGAACAAATAAATGTTTCTGGGCTAATATTGAATGACATAATACTTGTAGGATATAGTGATGTATAGTCCATAACAGTAACATCTTTATGTCTACCAGGTTCAGTAGGGTTAAATACGATTGCACCTGCATAGTTTTTTCTAGGACGTGTTATCCTATTAGGAAATATAATTTTATTGTGATTATCTTTTAAGATATAACTATCAACAACAACGGATTTGAAAAAACACATTGGCATTTGTTCTACACCACTAATTGATTGTAGAGTACAATATAAATCAAACAATTGTATCTTTTCATCTATTTCTTTTAGTATTTGTACATCACGTATACCATATTTTATAAATCCGTCAAAGTTATTTAACCAATCCTTCCAAGTAACCTCAGTGAGCTTTTCCATTTCACCTTCACCAAGTATTTCTTTTGATGCAGTTGCAAGTTTCCAATTAGGAAGGTTGTAGTTCATATCTTGTAATGCTTCCATCATATCAACATGGTCTAATCCTCGTATATTGATTCTCCAATAATCTCCCTTTTTTCTCATGTAAATATCTTTAACTGGAGATATATCTTCATAAGGCAATCCTAATTTTTTACACCTATTGATAATGTATGGCATATCAAATCCAGAACAGAACCAACCTGTTAGTACATCACAGTGACTGACATTTATAAGGTTTATGAAACCCATAATTACATCTTCTTCTGTTTTACACATAACATATGTTGTACCATTTTCAGTATACATTTTTGGCTGTTCATATTGCTCAGTTAATTCTGGATGCCATGCAAATACAAAATACGATTTCTTTTCTGTTGAGTAACACTGAATTGATGTAATTGGTTGTTCAGCCCGTTCTGGCTTATTACTATCTGGGTTTTCCAAATCAACATGACACTCAATATCATAATACATTTTATGTCTTTTGTCTGACCATTCTAGGTTTTTATCTAACATAAACTTAAACTCTGGAGAAACATCTGCTTCATATGTTTTCATACCAAACTTTCTAGATATTTCATTACGATTTTTTATTGAATTGTAATAAACTCTATTAACCTTTTCTCCATAAAAGCTATCATAAAATTGAGTGTCACTAAAGTCTAATCCATTGACTCCCATAATGTCTTCAATGTTATCGGCTGAATAATAGAAGTAGTCTCTTACCTTGTCAACCTTTGTGACAAACTTTCCATCTTCATCATAACCAAATTGATAAATGTTCCACATTCCTTTGTCGAACCTTGATGTAATACGTGATATTTTGAATTTATTCATATAGTATAATATAACTAATTTTTTTGATATATAAAAATTATTTGGGTGGTAAATGAGAATCGAACTCACAACCTTTGGAACCACAATCCAGTGCTCTAACCTATTGAGCTATTACCACCATTTATTTTGCAAATCCACAATAAACTAAACCACCACCCATTGATGTAAGACACATAAAGAATCCTATTTCGTTTAGTGGGTCTGCAAAGTTTATGTAATTTAATATTTCACCTGTACCTGTAATGTATGCAAGGTATAGACAAAATATTCCACTTAAAACTAATAATGCATTGTTGATAAAATTTTTCATATTGTAACCATTTTGATTTATATAATAAATATAACTATTTTTTCCTAATTAATGCTATGTTTTTTATAAAGTTATTAACAACTTAATGTTAAATACTTATTTCATTATCCAATTTAATTCCTGGAAATACAACCGACCAAATCTTTCTAATAATTGGTCTTCCACCATAATCATCTCCATCATCATCTTCATAAAGGTCCAATTCTGCAACGATGTCTTCACCACTAAACAGTTCAACCATAGCTTCACCATGAGCTTGCATTGCAACTCTTATGTAAGGTTCATATGTTCTATTTCCTTCAATATCAGTGCAAGATGTAAATCTCATATCATATTGAAATCCAGGTATTAATGTATTGGCTACACTCTTTACATGTTGAAGCCATTCAACTACATCTACATAATGTCCCATTTCTTTGGAATAAACCATTCCATCTGTCATTTCATTTTTCATA
>CEUT01147868.1_pt1 | contig 12844 bp, 2 predicted proteins | sample 531401 | NCBI WGS metagenome assembly CEUT01 (sample SAMEA2622821, study PRJEB7988) | marine metagenome | biome: marine biome (ENVO:00000447); feature: surface water layer (ENVO:00002042); material: "saline water (ENVO:00002010), including plankton (ENVO:xxxxxxxx)" | depth 5 m | reverse complement strand
GATTATGGTGGTATAGATAAAATTATTAAAAGCAATGTTGTTCAACATACAATAGAACAAAGAAAAATAATGACTGGAGATATTGAGGCTGAGCAAAACCAAAAAGACGAAGAAGATATAAAGAAAAAAGCTAATGTAAGTAATAATACAGTTATTAATACTGGTAAAAGAGTTCATAGTAAAACAGTATTAGCAGTTGATTCACATATGGGTGTTGATACATCTAAAAAATACAATAATAATCAAGAAGCAGATGCTGATTTAGAAAGTTTAACAAAAGAAGGGTTAAATGAAAATCCTGATATACTTGCTAATGAATTAGAAAACAATCCTGAGTATTGGGAAAATTCAGATTTTACACCAGAAGAAGTTTTAGAAAAATTTGATGAAAGATACCAAGATGCACCTAACTATCTTGAGGCTAGAGAAAGAATTACAAAAAATATTCCTCAAGAAATATTTGACCAAACTGCCAATGAAGCTCCTACTGATACTGGACCTGAAGTTAGTCCTGAGGTTGGTCCTGATACTGAAACTACACCTAAAATAGAAGATAGAACAGAAGAAAAAGAAGCAACTGAAGAAGAGAAACAAGAAACATTATCAATACTTCAAGGGAAAACTGTTGAAAAAGAAAAGAAGGCTATTGAGGTTGGGGAAGAAACTACATTATATACTAGTGTTGGTAGGCCTGTTAAAGTAAAAGTTACTGCTAAAGAAAGCGAAGATTCATTTAAATATGAAGACCCTAATTCAGGAAAAGAGGTTTTATACACAGGTGAAGCATTAAGCAAACAAGACCCTAAAAGTGAAAATTATAAATTAGAAACTGTTAAAGATAGTCCTAAAGTTAGTAATATGACTACAGGTCAACTAAATACTTTGCTTAAAAGAAAATTAAAGGCTGCAAAAGAAACTAAAGGTAATAAAGCACAGCCTGATTTATATCAACTGCATGAGAGAGAAGCTGAGGCAATTCAAAATGAATTAACAAGAAGAAGGAGTAAAAAGAAAAAAACTAAAGTATCTGACAATCCTGAAGATTCTAATTATTATATTCAATCTGAAAAGTCTATAGTATCTAGGTTATCTAATCCTAAATTAGAAAAACTTATAAAAGAAAAAGAAAATAGTAAAGAAAATATTGCTAAAACTGATTTAAAAGCATTAAATGCTGAGAAGGCTAGAAGAAAAAAAGCTAAAGAAGAAAAAGCTAAAAAAGCAAAAGCTAAACCTTCATTAAAAAGAGTTAGTAAGCTTGGTGTAGTTAGAATAGATGATTATAGTGATACTGCATTAGATAATGCTGAAGAAAATGTTATTATTGAAGTTGAAAAATTAAAAGATAAAGGTGAAGTATCTATAACTAAAAAAGGTGGGCATACCGCTGCTTGGTTTGGACCTGTAGATTATGAATATACAGGCTCAAAACATAAAGCAAAAGAAATGCCTCCTGTAATTGAAAACTTAAAAAATGCAGTTGAAGATTCATTAGAGAAACCTAGAGGTTATTACGATAGTGTTCTTATAAACATTTATGAACCAGGTATAGAGTTAGCTGCTCACCAAGATAATGAAGAAATATTAAGATTAAATGATGGAAGTATAGGTTCGGTTGGAACTTTATCTTTAGGTGGTACATCTATAATTGAAATAAAATTTAATAACAAAACAGTTGAAAGACATGAAGTAAAAGATGGGCATATATATGAATTTCCTGCAGGCAATTTTCAAGATACATATTATCATGGTGTAGGACCATCTAAAACAAAAAGAGTAAGTTTAACTTTCCGTAAAACAAACTTTTCTGAAGCACCTACACAACCTTTAATTATTAAACATTTTACTGAAAAAGAAAATATTAACAAAATATTAACAGAAGGTTTTGATACATCTTTAGCTCCTTTGTTTGGGTTGTCAGAAGGCGGTCCAATTAGAAAGTTTGGCGAAGGTATGGATGTTCTTTATTTTACTACGGATGAGAATATGTGGGGTAATGTTTTTGTTGGTGAAGGTAAGGGTGATGTAGATATAGAGAGTACTCCTATTACATCTAAAATTCGGCAAGGAGGTAGAAAAATACCTTCTATTGAAGCACTCATAAAAGATGATGCTAAAATTCTTGTTATTGATAGTAAAGAAAAATGGGATGATATTTTAGAAAAAGATTACATAAGACGATTTGGCAGTTACGAAAATTACAGGAAATCAGATGAATATGCTAAGATGGAAGGTATACCCCTTCATAATATTATAGCTGAAGCTAAAGCTCAAGGATATGATATTCTTAATGTGAAGTATAGTGAAAAATGGCTAAGGTATGAAAAAACAAGAGCTGGTTTAGATGATTACTTTATCTTTAATAAAGACGCTATAACTATTTTATCGGAATTTAGTAGAGAAAAAAGAAAGTTAGTTGAATTACCTAAGCCAAATGATGTTGAAAATAAAGAAGAATTAATTAAATCTAGATTAGATAAGTTATTTAATACTTTTAATAAAAAAGTAAAATATCAAATAGTTAATAAAGAAAACGCTCCAAAAGGCAGAGAAGATGAAGTAGCGTGGATTACAGGCAATACAGTCTATGTAAATAGCGATATTTTTGACGTAACAGCCCCATTTCACGAGTTTTCTCATCCATTCATACTAGACCTTAAGTTAGAAAATAGAGGCCTATTTGACAGTCTTGTTAAAAATGTGAAAAAAAATGACCCTAAACTTTGGGAGGCAATACAAGAAAAATATAGCGACAAAAGTGTATTAGTACAAGAAGAAGAATTATTAGCACACAAGTTAGAAGATATTGCAAGAAATCAATACGAAGAAAATGATAGTAATAACAGTATTGTTAAAGCATTAAAGAAATTTTGGAAATGGTTAAAAGAAAGATTGTTTGGAACAAGTAGTAATGAGGATATATATGCAAGAAATTTAAATGAAAATACTACATTAGAAGATATAACATCTATGATTATAAATAATGATGGTAGATATAAAATAATATTATCTGAACAAACATTAAATACATTAGAAGTAGGTGAAGATGTCTTAACTGAAAATCAAGAAAAATATGGTTTAAGTGTAAAAAAATCATTCGACTATACTGCCGCCTTTCAGAAAAGTTTTGCAGAATATGATAGTGAACTAAAGCGTATCCAAGCTCGTATAGGTGATGTACCTGATTTTAAAAGTACTACTGAATTTAATATACTGAATGCATTTTACAGAACTGGCTGGAATTATCCTGGCATAAATGGATTACAGACTAATGTTTCAGGTGTTAAAGATTCTGAAAAAAGTAAATTAGAAATTCGAGCTCTAAAAGAATGGATTAAAACTTCTGGACTTAAAGAGAGGCGAATTTTACCAATTATTCTTGAGCATTTAACTAGAGCTTATAGACAACAACGAGATGAAAAAGGTTTTGCACCTGATGTTGATACTGGGAAGCCTAATAATGATTTAGCAAAACAAGAATATTTTATAAAAGCAATAAGAATAGAAGAGCTAAAAAGATTAAGAAGAGGGGTTGAAGAAAAGTTAGAAGAAGAAGGCTTGAGACAGCATTTGGAATACGAAATTACTGTAAATGATATAGAAAAATTTGAAAAAATACCATTTGAAAGATTTAAAAAAGAAGTTAAAAAAGAAATATTAGAACAAACTTTACCTATAACAGAAGAACAGTTAATGGACCAGGTTTTAAAAAGAATGGAAATTGAAGGTTTAGGTGTAAGAACAGAAGCTCAAATAGAATTAGAAGGTATATTTGAATCGATGTATAGAAATTTAAAAGACTTTGCTAGAAAGCAAGAAGGTAAATCTGCTCCTAGATTAGTAAATCCTTTTGACTTTGCTACAAGCATGTTTGAATCTTTACCAACTTGGGCTTCTAAATCTTTTCAAAATTGGTGGGAAAATAAATTTGATGATGATATAAGAGCCTTTGGAGAACAAGTTAATGATTTATTAAATAAAGATAATTACGTATTAAATGATGAAGATATACATAATGAAAATATTAATTATATAAATGAAATAGATTTCTTAAACCAAGACCTTGCTTATAAATTAGCTACTAACGAAGAACTTGCTACCAAAAATGAATTAGCATTAGAAACTACATTTATGGTTGTGTTAACTAAAAAGCAAATAGATGATATATATCTTTCCGCTAAAGACTTTCAAAGTAAACCTTTTGATTATTTAGAAAAAGTATTTTTTGTTGAAATGGAAGACACTCCAATGAATAGAAGAGATGCATGGATTAAACATGTTCTTAAAAATATTATAAGAAAAAGGTATTCTACTTTAACCCCATATCAACAATCTGATATGATTAAAACTTATAATAGAATATTTTCATCTGTTAGAACTAATTCTCAAATAATAGATTCTCCTAATAAATTTGACCCTAGAAATATAGAAGGTAAAATTCCTGTAAGAAATGAAAAAAGTAATCTTGAAATTTTAATGGAGCCACAATGGATTGAAACTCCTGAAGGTTGGAGAAAAGTATTTGATTTAGGTTCAGATATTGGAAAATTAATGATACGTTACAAAACTGACACTAATCCTTCTACTGGAGATACTAATGTCTCAAGAGAGAAAACAACTCTTGCTAAATATTTTAAAGTAAATCAAGATACTGATGTTTTATGGCTATCTCAAGATGATATGTTTATGTATGAAGACAAAAGATATAAAGATGATAAAGGTAAATGGCGTACCGTAATGGAAGATGGGCCTGATGGTCAAGTTCCTGTTAAAGTATTTAATAAACCATTTAATGCATTAAGTGAAAGTAATATAGTTAGTTTAGCAATAGGATTAAAAAGATTAGGGTATGCAATTGCATTTTCTAAATCTGATAGTGGAAATATAGCAATTGTTAAAGTAACAAATAACGATTTAGCATTAGGTTCTACAAAAAAAGCATTAGAGTTTTGGAATGAACAAATTGAAAAAGGGTATTTAACACACGATTTAAATGATGACGGTAGTATTAAAGTAGATGTTGCTACTAAAGTTAAAAATTTAATGAAAGGTAAAGAATATGACAGAGCTAGAGAAATAGCTGTATTTCGTGCTGTTAATGATGTATACCCAGGATATTTAAACGACCTTAAAGGAGGGAATAATGTTTATGACAGGTTAAAAATCCCATTTACGCCAGTCACTATAAGCCCAACTATGCCCTCCATTAGGGTCGAAAGATTTAACCCTGAAGAAGTTTTGTTTAGAGGTGTTGAAACGGATGTTGTTGTAAATGGGGAAAGACAAAGAACATTTCCTTCTCATTCTCCTGTAAAATCAAAAGGATTGCCTAAATCTACATATATTGGTGATGGTAAAACAATAACATCACAAGCAACATTTGATTTGTTTTTAGAGCATCATGGCTTAAGAAAAACTACTGCTAAAGCAAAGACTGTTATTTATTATAAGAAAAAAAATAAATCTATTATGGTAAAGCATCAACATATGTTACCTAGAAGAAATTGGGAAATTACTGATTTACAAGGCAATGTATTATATAGAATTGATAATGATAGGAATATAACAGATGCAAATGGAAATGATGTGCATATGTTAGTAACGGAAGATGAAATGAAAGTAGGAGCAGAAGTTAAAGGTGGTAAATCTACTAATAATGGACTTATGACAAGTAATGGAAATTCTATGATGATTCCTGGTCAAGCTATAGGGTTTATAAAATTTGATGAGCATAGTAAAGAGAATGTAAAACATGCTGCTCAACCTTACAATCATATTTATGACCAAGATGTTATAGATGCTTGGTTTGATAATTATTTACCTAAATTAGAAAAAGGATTAAGACAAGCATTTTTGTTAGGTTCAATTACTGAAGAGCAATTAGCAAAAGACCCTAATTATCAATCTAAAAAAATATTAAAATTCTTAAAAACATTTTCAGGTAAAGATGCACCATCTTTTATTCCTCACGCTGTAGAACTAGCAAAATTAGGAGCAGGTGTTCATACTTCTATATCTCCTATGACAGATGTTTTATTAATGACTAAAAAAATAATGCCTGAAATTGAAATGAGTTATTCTACAGGTTCTATTTATGATATAGATATGGATGAATCTGGTTTATTGGAAGAAGGTCAAATAAGCCTTTCAGTTCAAAATGCAGTTGATATTAAAAAATTATATGCTGAGGCTAATGATTTGTCTACAGATAAAGAAAACTTAAACAAATTATCTATTTCTGATATAAATGATTGGTTACAAGAAAGAATAGAGGATGGTAAACCTATTAAAGTTCTTGTTACAAGATACCCTTCTTCTCACTTAGGAAGTTCCGCTATGCTAACAGTTGCTAATTTACACAGCAGAAGAGCGTTAGCTGTTATGAATTATATAGATGTTAAAGGTAGATTTGAGGGTGACCAAGATGGTGATGAAGTTCATGTTGAATTGCTTGGAGACAATTCAGAAAACGACACTATTACTAAAGCTTGGGTTAATATGTTTGAAAAAGCAAATATAGGGAATATAAATTTAGATGATTTCTTACAAGAAGGTAAAAAACCTTATGATTTAACTAATGTTGTTGATAGAGTTAAATTGATTGTTGCTTTTTCTGCTGGGGCAAAAGCAATAGGTGAAATAGCAAATGTTCAAAGTGTTTATAGTACCTTAGTTCAAAAAGTTGAAACTTTAGAATTTACAATTCCAGATTCTACTGGAGATAAAAAAACCGTAAAAATAAAATTAAAACAACCAGAAGATATGATTAAATTTGATGTTGCTACTTATAAAGGAAAAAAAGGAGCATGGGAAGGGACTGTTTCTGATTATTTAAGAATTTATTTGCAAGCAGCAGTAGATAACTCAAAATACAATTTGTTATATGAATGGGGATATTCAGATGAGGTATTAGCAGAATCAGGTATGACAGGGCAAAGAAGGTTATTTTCTACATTATTTGAAGTTGCTGAAGATAGCGATTTTAGTATAGGTACAGATGAAACTCTTAAAAAAGGAGACCCTATTACTTGGGAAATGTTTATGAGTTTAGATAATATGATTAAAATTATTAAAATAAATGGTAGATTAAGAGACGGTAGAAACAAAGAATATAAAAAATTAGGTACATCTGATTACTTGCAAACGAGCTTACAACAATTAGAGTTCATTAAAGATATGGAAGGTTTTTTAAATGATTTACAAATAACTTCATTAAATAAACTTTTAGAAGAGTCAGGAATAAATGAACAAGAACTTGCTGAATCACTAAAAAAAGAGCATGTTCCTATTAAAATTAATTTAAAAGACACTAAACATAAAACTAGCAATGGTGCACCTATCACTGTATTAGAAGCGTTAGTAACTGCTCCTGGTAGAATATTTGAAGAAATGGGACACGCTAGAGATATGAATATTAACGCTAAAGATATATCTCCTATCAAAATAAATGAAACATTACACGATAACGCTCATTCAGCAGCAATGACTGCAATAGAAACTAAACAACAAAGTTTATTAAATGAATACGTTAGACAAGATAATCAAGATGTTGAAAATGACGCTTGGATTGATTCTGAAATTAAAAAAGGTGAAGGATACGCTTTAGCTATGGGTAGTAGATTTTATACTATAATTAACAATATTAAAAAAATAGGTATACAAACACAAGATAGGCATGAACTATTACAAGACCACATTAAAGAATATTGGCCTATGTTTAAAAAATTATCAAACACTGCTAAGTTTGCAGCAACTACATATTTTATGACAAGATTTTTAAATTTAGCTGGAACTAAAGGTGTTGATAGAGGTAATTATACGCCAAATGCTCCTTCAGTATTACCTGCTATTAGTAAGAATCCTGCTGAAGCAAGTCTTTTAGATTTTAGATTTTTTGAAAAAGATTATTTTCCTGTATATAATAAATTTGCTAATGAAAATAGATTAAAACCATTGATTTTAACTAGAAATACAAAGTTTAACAAACTTAGTGATGTATTTAAATGTCGTTAGGAGGCGATAATGTCAAACAATTGTAGTGTAGAGAATAATAATGCAGAAGTTATTGTTGAAAATGATAACCTTAAGCAAGAAAAACACGACATATCAATGCCAATTGTTGATAATAATGTTCTTTTAAATAAAATGTTAGAATCAAAATTTGGATTAGGTGCTGAAGTATCTGCAGAACAATTAGAAGAAGTTTTTAGAGAAATGTATGGGACAGGACCTGTTGCTAAAAAAATGGCTTTAGTACATAGTATACAGGCTTTATTAGATGCTAATCGTGCTATTATACCTATGGTTCATGGTTTAATTAGAAGAAGAATTGGAGAAACTAAATATTCTGGAGCAATAGTTCCAGTACACACTAAAATTTTTACAGGTCAGTTTGATTTTGCACAAGCAGACAGAACTACTTTAGAAGATCTTTTAGCTACAGATGCATATGATATTATTCTTAATAATATGACACTTGAAGATTATATAGACTATCAAGAAAAATCAAATACTTCATTTTCAAAAAAAGAATTAAAAGAAATATATAATAAAGCTATAGAAAGCAAAGCAGCTTTTTTAGAAGACCCTATGCAGATGATTTTAGATAATATTAAAGAATATGAAATGCTTATAGAAAAATACAAACAAAACCCAGATGAAGTTGAGCATTACCAAACACGAATACTAGCTTTAGAAAATCTTTTAAAACAAATCCCTGATGAATATCAAGATGTGCACAGAATAGATAATTTACAAGAAATGGAAACTCCTACTTTAAATATTATATATCAAAAATCTTTAGCTATTGTTTACTCTGTTGCAAAAGGCGGTATGTTTGGTAATTTTGGCGGTATTATGGTACAGTTAAAAACTCCTAAACAATTAAGGTATCAAGACAAAAGTGGTGGATTTAATGAAATTACAAAAGCAACTAGTACTTATGCAGATAATATTGCTACTAGAATAAATATGTTTCTTACTGATGTAAATATATTAAATGCTGAAATGAAAAAAATAATGGGTAAAGATTGGGATGAGAAAAGAGATAAAGTTCAATTATCTATGACAGAAATAAACAATATATTGAAAGCATTATCTAGAAGAGACTTAAAAGATGAATGGGGCAATACTCTTATACCAGAAGTTAACACTCCAACTACAAACAATAGAGTTCAAACTATATTTCATGGGCTTATGAAAGGTTGGATGAAAATAGGTGATGGAAAAACTTATGTAGCTATATCAGATGGTCGTCAAGTTACAGAAGAAGATTATAAAAAAAATCCTAGTGAGCATATGCTTTTAGAAGAAGATGAATTATATATTTTTAAAGATTATGGTGATATATTAGACGAAAAAGCAACTGCAGAAAATGGATTTAAAACTTTTGTTAGACATCCAGATAATACCAGAGTAAGAAAATTTCAAAACCTTATTAAATTGTATGATTTTGTTCCTCCTAATGGAATAGAAGGTAGTTGGTATGTAGGGTTTTCTACAGAACAATTAACAGAAATAAAACAAATGGTTGTAGAAGCAAGAAAAATAGATAACCATGCACATAAATATATGGCTCACCATTTACCTAAAACAACTAATAATCTTTTAAATGAATTATATCAAATGTTTAATGGAAAGTTTACAAATGAAGAATTAAGGTATTTGTTTTTTAAAGAATTTGAAGTTGATGAACAAAATATAATTAGAAGAAAAGTAGATGAAGAATGGGCTGAAATTGAAGTTACACAAGAAGATTTAAATTTAATTGAAGGATTAAAAGCAGTTTTTGGAATGAATATAGCAGAAGAACTTACAATACCTAATGCTGCTAAAGTTTATTTAGATAAAGTTGAAAGAGAATCTTTTATGGCTAATCACTTTCCTTCTTTATATGATTATGAAGCTTTTCAAACTATGTTAGGTGATTTAATTGCTACAACAGAAAATGAATTAAATGAATTTACTGAATCTGTAGGATTGGTATATGATGAAGAAAAAGGAACTTATATACCAGACCCTAAAAATGATACTTTTTGGAGAAGTTTTACAAAAGATAGGCAAAAGGCAGCAAAAGCACATATTAAAAATTTAGCATCAAGATTAGAATCTGCAACTAAAATAAGACAAGATATGGCTGGTGTTGTAACAGAAGATGCACAATTAGGTGTAACTATACCTTTAGCTGGGCAAAACAAATATTTTAAACGTATTTCAGGCGCTTATGATATAAGAAATTCTAGAAGAGATGATGGTGTCTATTATGATTATTTAAAAAATATGATGGGAACTTTAGAAAGAAATAACCTTACTGCTTCTTTAGTTAAAACATACAGATTATTAAATCAGGGAGTTTTAGGTGGTAAAATAGATAATGACCATAGAGAAGTTGTTATGGAGGTTGCTACTAATTTATATAAAGTACCATTTGCATCACCTGATTTAAAAGGTCCTATGAATATAACAATGGAAAGTTTTACTAAAAAAGTAAATGGATTTTATGGTCTTAAATTTTGGGGTAAAGAAGTAAAAAGAACACCACAACAATTACAAATGACTTTAAGAACCATAGCCAGTTCTTTAACAGGTATGTATTTAGGTGGAGCAGGGTCTGCTATAACAAACTACAGTGGACAATTTCAAAACATTATAGATTATGGTTGGGACCAAATGAAAGAGGCTACTAATTTATATAAATCTACTAAACTATTACCTCTTAGAGATGAAAATGGTAATGTAGTAGTAAAAGATGGTCAGGTTCAATATTCTAATGTTACTGTAGGTGAAAGAATAAGACAAATAATTGAAGAATCAGGACTTGTAAATTTTAATGAATTTTTTAGTCAGTCTATGGTAAATGGTATAGCACAAGCCGCTATTGAAAGAGATATACATGCAAATATTATAGCAGCAATGATAGTTTACCATTCAAAAAAATTAAATGGCACTAGACAGGAAATAGCAGATGCTGAAATTGAAATGTCAGAAACTATAAATGAACTTTTAAAACAATCTAGCACTTTTATTGATGCTAACAATTTAATAATTAATGAAAAGAAAAGAAAACCTGAAGAAGCTTTAGATGTTTATGAATCAAGAAAAAAACAACTTAAGAAAAACAGGAGAAGAGATATAGCACATGCACTTGTTCAATATGCAATAAATAAAGAAGTAGAATTTACATCTGTTTTACGAAAAGGGACAGGGCCTTTAAGAAAATTACTTAGTAAAAATTCTGTATTAGAAGCTATAAAAAACAGAACATTAAATTTAGGTGAAGAAGTATTAACTTGGTATGCTGATACTATTAAGAAATTTGGACTTACTATGGGAGATACAGAATCTTATATAAGAAGTATTTCTTTTGTTATAGGAGCCAATAGGGCTCACAGAGCAAACCAGTTGTTAGGAGGCACAGACATACAATGGTATGAGTATCAAGATTCTGATTATATTGCAGATGTTATTACATGGGGTAAAGATTTTTCTAATTTTACTAATTTTGGTTTATCTACACAAGATACAGGACAATTTAATTATAATGGTTTAGGTAACTTGATGGGTAAATTTAAATACTGGTCTCAACAAAAGTTTGGTAGAGATATAAGAACTATACAAGAGGCTTATTATAGCTTTAAAGATTTTTCTGATATTACTAATCAAAAGTTTAGTGCAAAAGCAATTGCTAGAATGGTAAAAGAAATGATGGACCCTAGAATAGACCAACAAACTTTAAGAGAAAAAAATCCTGCTTTAGCACAATTTAGAACTTGGTTTTTTGTTCAAGGTGGTATGACAATGTTTTGGGATTTAATGTTATTTGGATTACCTATTCCAGGCTTATCTAGTTTAAGAGCATATGCATTTGGTAGTAAAAGTATACTTGGTATGAGTGCAACAAAAGCATTAAGGTCTGATTTATTTTCTTTAATGATGTTTCCGTTTACCTTAGCTGCTAAAATGGCTATGATGGGAGATTGGGACGATGAAGACTTTGAGTTTACATTAACGTATTTTCTTAGAATGTCATTCTTAGGATTCTTACCTATGAAAGGATGGGATGCATTGATGTCTATAATGTATGCTACTACTGAAAATGAAAGAAAAGCAATTGATAAAACTGTAGATACATTTTCTCCAGTATTAGGTGGACAAACTGGACCTGGTAGATTTATTCAGCATAATACTAAAGCTTCTCTTAAAAATTTATTGGATGAAGATATTTAGCCACCAAAAAGTACATAAACAAATCTTGCTAATATGTACGAAAATAGTAATGTAAATCCTATGGTTGGTTCAACTATGCTTAAGCCTATTAATAATATATATATACTTATACTAAGCAAGTGCTTTTCCTGCTTCAGGATAAATTAAACTTACAGCTAATTCTATATCTTCTTTATCTTGTTTATTTAAAGATTCAAAACTACCTGATTTTTCTATTAAAATTTGTATAAATTGTGTTAAGATTACAGGGTCAAATTGTCTTGCTATAATCATCTTTCCGCTCTTTGTTGGGATTTCCATTGAATCCGTCATTAATCTATCTAAACTGTTCTTATTCTTCTCTTTTTTTTCTGACACTATTATCTCCTATTAAAGTTAAAAACTCCTCAAATTCAAACGCTATGTAGGTTTTAGACCTATTCCGTTTAAATACAACTACAGGAGTTCTGTTGTTACTGTTAGTTTCTGCTTGTAGTAAAGATTCCCATATATTTAGTCTTTCTTGATTTTTACATTCAAAACTAAAATGAATTAAATCTTCTGCAGCTGGAGATAGTTTTATATCTTCTCCAGATTCTCCCATTACAGCAGATTTTATATCTCCTGTTCTAAGAGAGGG
>CEUT01025712.1_pt1 | contig 12853 bp, 8 predicted proteins | sample 531401 | NCBI WGS metagenome assembly CEUT01 (sample SAMEA2622821, study PRJEB7988) | marine metagenome | biome: marine biome (ENVO:00000447); feature: surface water layer (ENVO:00002042); material: "saline water (ENVO:00002010), including plankton (ENVO:xxxxxxxx)" | depth 5 m | reverse complement strand
GAACAGGAGCTACAGGAACAGGAGTATTATTAGGATTATTATATCCATCTAAAAATGATGCAACTACTTTAGGAACCGGAGGTGGTTTACAAAAATCAACATTATCAGATAATACTACAATAGCAAGTACATTTAATATAAAACTTAGTGGTAGTAATGTTAATGGGGCCGTAGTTAATGAAGATATATTTAGTGGTTCTTCAGTAAATCCTACAGCAGCTGGTTATATTTTTGATAAAATAGGATATACTGCCGATAGTAGTAAAACAGGAGCAACAGCTTACAATGGAATTCCTGCATATACTTATCTTAACTTTAAAGAATTAACTAGAAATATACTAACAACTGGTTCAGGATTTCCAGGATATGGTGCAGGTACTCAACTTGGACTTATTTCAGATACAGGAGGTCTTACAGGTGCAGGTATATTCCCATATGGTGCTAATGTAGGATCAGAATCAGATATAAAATTAGTTACTCAATCTGCTGAATTAAATTTTGAAGGAGGAATAGGTACAGAAGAATATAATTTTGCTTCTACTCCATTTATTCAAGGATCGCCTTTAATGGGTAGAAAAAGTTTATTCAAAATATGTACTTTAGCTCATGGTAAATCATTAAATTCAGAATATAAAATATCTATTGCTAATGTAAAAGAACCAGCAGACATTAATGGAGAACAACAATATACAACATTTTCTGTTCTTTTAAGAAAATGTGATGATGATGATAAAAGTCCTTTTATATTAGAACAATTTAATAATGTAAGTTTAGATCCTCATAGTGCTAATTATATAGCTAGAGTAATAGGAGATAGATACCCACAGTATGATGAAGTTTTAAATAAAGTACAAATGATAGGTGATTATCCTAATAATTCACAATACATTAGAGTAGAAGTAGATGAGTCAGTAAAAGCAGGATCACTTTCACCAAAACAATCACCTAGAGGATTTGCTGCAATTCAAGACCCAATTAAAGCTAGCGCATTTGGAGAAGTTAGTTTTGTAGTACCTTCAGCTTCATATGAAGGAGTACAAACAACAGAAGACTCTGCAACAGCGCCAATTTCTTATAATTCAAAAGGATTTTTAGGATTTAAATTTGGTGATAAAGAACCAGATAATATGAACTTTTTAAGACCATTACCAGCATCTTCAATTGCTAACATAGCAGGTGCTTTTAGTGTAGAAGACTTTTCAGTTCATCCAAGCGCAAGTATTACATTTAAAGGTAGATTATCTGCTTCATTAGACACTTCAGGAGAAAATGGCCCAACAGCAAATGAACTTAAATTTACTGTTCCTTTTCAAGGAGGTGATGATGGATTACACCCATCTTTAATTAAACAAGTAGGAGAAAATATATCAGCAGGTAATTTATATGGATTTGATATGGATGGAACTACATCAGCAGGATTTAAAGCATATAAAAAAGCTTTAGATATACTTTCAAATCAAGATGAATATGATATTAATATGTTAGTATTACCTGGAGTTATAAAATCACTTCATTCAGCTACTACTAACGCAGCTATTGATATGGCTGAAGGAAGACAAGATACTTTTTACATAATGGATTTATGTCAATCAGATAGATCAGTAAATCAAGCAGTAAACGCAGCATCAGGTTTAGATACAAGTTATGCAGCAGTGTATTATCCTTGGGTTAAAGTATTAGATACTGCAAGAAATATACCCGTTTTAGTACCACCATCTGTAATAGTACCTGGAGCAATAGCTCAATCTGATAGAGTAGGAGCTGAATGGTTTGCACCTGCAGGTTTAAATAGAGGAGTATTAGGAAACGTACTTGAAGCTAAAATAAATTTAAATCAAGCTGAAAGAGACTCTTTATATAATGCTAAAATTAACCCAATAGCTACATTCCCTCAAACAGGAGTTTGTATATGGGGTCAGAAAACATTACAAGAAAGAGCAACTGCTTTAGATAGAATTAATGTTAGAAGATTATTAATTAACTTAAAGAAATTCGTAGCAAGTTCTTCTAGATTCTTAGTATTTGAACAAAATACTTTACAAACTAGATTAAGATTTTTAAATATTGTAAACCCATATTTAGAATCAGTACAACAACAACAAGGATTACATGCTTTTAGAGTTGTAATGGATGAAAGTAATAATACACCAGATGTAATTGATAGAAATCAATTAGTAGGAGCATTTTACATTCAACCAACTAGAACAGCTGAATTTATAATATTAGACTTTAACGTATTACCAACAGGAGCAACATTTCCTTCATAAAAATTAAAAAGTATTATATTTATAATAGAACAATAAAAATAAAATAAAAGATGGCAATATTAGAAACAAACCAAATGATGTTCACAGCTTTTGAACCTAAGCTACAAAATAGGTTTTTAATGGACATTGAAGGCATTCCAGCATACTTAATTAAACAAGTAGGTAGACCTACTATTGAATTCGGAGAAGTAGTTCTTGATCATATTAATGTAAAAAGAAAATTAAAAGGTAAAGCTAACTGGACACCTATTACATGTCAATTATATGATCCAGTAACTCCATCAGGAGCTCAAGCTGTAATGGAATGGGTAAGATTATCACATGAATCAGTAACAGGTAGAGATGGTTATTCAGATTTTTATAAAAAAGAAATTAGAATTCATACATTAGGCCCTGTAGGTGATGTTGTTGAAGAATGGATTTTAAAAGGTGCTTTTTGTACAAATGCTAGTTTTGGAGAAATGGATTGGACTAGTGATGCTCCAGTTAATATTTCAATGACTATTAATATGGATTATGCTATCTTAAATTATTAAAAAATGAAACTAAATCAACTTAAAAGAATTATTGAAAACGAAATAAAAACACTAAAAGAACAAGCTGTAAGACCTAACACAGGTGGAGTTACATCTACAGGTTTATCTGATGCTCAATATGCTCAAATAATAAAAGAATTTAAAAAAGTAGGATTTACAATTGAAGGTACAGGACCAAATGCAAAATGCAGTATTCTTTTGGATCTTCTAGTGAAACTTATATTGAGAATGATTCTTAATCAAATAATTAATGATATATTGGATGAAATTAATTTAGAAGAAAATTACAATTAAAATATACATTTTTTATAAAATAAAGCGCCTTTTTTGGCGCTTTTTTTATTTTACATATATGTATATCTGAACTAGTTTTATAAATTAAATAAATAACGTTATGGAAAAACAACCACAATTTCCCGCTGAGGAAGTTACTTTACCTTCTAAAGGTTTACTTTACCCTAAAGATTCTCCCCTAAGTAAAGGAACTATCGAAATGAAATATATGACAGCTCGTGAAGAAGATATTCTTACAAATGCTAACTATATTAAAAATGGTACTGCAATAGATAAATTATTAAAATCACTTGTTGTAACACCTGTTAATTTTGATGATATTCTATTAGGTGATAAAAATGCTATTATGGTAGCTGCTCGTATTTTAGGATACGGTGCAGAATATGAAATTAAAAAAACTCATCCTCAAACTGGAGTAGAATCAATAGGTGTTGTAGATTTATCTACAATAAAAGATAAAGAATTAGATGAAAATTTAGTTGTAGATGGTAAAAATGAATTTGATTTTATTTTACCTACTTCTCAAAGAAATATAACTTTTAAATTATTAACTCATAAAGATGAGTTTAAAATAGATAAAGAAATAGAAGGTTTACAAAAAGTTAATCAAGCAGCATCAACAGGAACTATTAGACTTAAACATATAATTTTATCTGTAGATGGAGATTATTCTCCAAAAACTATTAGAGGTTTTATTGATAAAGAACTTTTAGCTAGAGATGCTAGAGCATTAAGAAAACACATATCAGATGTACAACCAGGTATTGATATGAATGTTAATATTGAATTTAAAGATGGCTACATTGAAACTGATGTAGAATTGCCCATCAACCTTAACTTTTTTTGGCCTGACTCCGGAATATAGGAACGTATTATTTACTCAGATTCATGATCTAGTGTACCATGGCGGAGGTGGTTTTAAACACGAAGAAGTATATAATATGCCGACCTGGATGAGAAAGTTTCATCTAAAAAAGATTCAAAAATTTTTTGAAGACCAAGCAAAAGAGCAAGAAAAATATGAAAAACAAAACAGTCCCTCATCAAAACCAATAATGGGTCCTAATATAGGATCAAAATCAACATATAATTTTAAAAAGTAAAAGGTATCTATGGATACCTTTCTTTTTTATATATTTATTATAGAATAAAACAATTACATTTTATGGCTAAAGATGATATAAGCAAACAAGCTAAAGATTTTTCCGATAATTTAGAGGGAATGTCTACAAGCTTTAAATATATACAAGCAAATATAGATAAAATGGGTTCTAAATTAGAAACCTCTTATGGTGCTATGCATCAATTATCTAGTGCAACTAAAGAAGTAGGTAATGCCTTAAAAGAAAATGCAGATGTTTTAAAAAGAGTTGAAGAAGGAGAACTATCTGTTAGTGAAGTAAAAAAATTACAAAAAGAATCTCAAGAAAGATTAAATAAACTTCAAGAAAAAAGACAAAATCTAGCTAAAAAAATTAGTGCTATGGGCACTGCAGCAGATCAAAAAAGATTAAAATCAATTGATCAACAAACTAAAAAATTACAAGCTAAAGCTAAGACAGAACAAAAATTATTAGATGATGCTGTAAAAAAAGCCCAAACAGGTCAATCAAGAATGGCAAGTGGTTTTGATAAAATGGGAGGCATTTTAGGAAAAATGGGTCTTAGTGAATCTGCTAAAACAATAGGTAAAATGGCTGCTAATACAAGAAAAACCACAATAGCGGGAGGTAGTTTAGCTAAAATGTTTGATGGAAAAGTAGCAGGAGCATTAGGAAAAATAGGAAAAATGAATCCTTTTATGATAATATTAGGAGCAATTGTTTCTGTAGTAAAAATGATACTAAAAGTAAACCAAGAAGTAGCTACTTTAGGTAGAGGTTTAGGTGTATCTGCAGAACGTGCTGCTCAAGTTCGACAACATTTTGTTAATGTATCAGCTGAATTAGGAAAATTAGGAGTTGATTATGATAATATTTTAGAAGCCCAAGGTAACCTTAATGATGCTTTAGGAACTAGTGCTGAAATGATTAGTGGAAAAATAGTTGGGGGTATGGCTTTACTAACCCAAAGAATGAAACTTTCAGCAGAATCAGCTGTAGGATTTGCAAAAGCAGCCTTAGCAGCTGGTAGACCTGTAGAGGATTTAGCTAAAGATGCCCTAGGAGGAGCATTAGCAGCAGAAAGAGAATTTGGGGCTAGAGTTGATATGAATAAAGTTTTAGAAAGAACTGGAAAAATAGGAGGTCAAGTACGAGCTATATTTGGTAACAATTTAGAATTATTAGGGGGAGCAGTAGCTAAAGCACAATTATTAGGAATGGAATTAGGTGAAGTAGCTAACCAATCTAAACAAATGCTAAATTTTCATCAATCAATAGAAAATGAATTAAAAGCAGAATTATTTTTAGGTAAAAAACTTAATTTAGAACAAGCTAGGTTAGCTTCACTTGTAGGTGATTATGATACTTACATGGATGAAATTAGAAAAAATGCAGGTGATTTTTATGAATTTTCACAATTAAATGTATTACAACAAAATGCATTAGCAAATGCATTAGGCATGAGTACAGATCAATTAGCCGATATGCTTTTACAAGAAGAAGATTTATTAGCCTTAAAACAAAAAGCTAGAGCTGAAGGAAAAGAAGAATTATATCAAAACTTACAACAAATGTCTGCCCAAGAAGCATTTAATGCAGCATTAGAAAAAATGAAAAAATTATTTGTAAATATAGCTGCTAATATAGAAAATATGAAAATCCCTGGATTTCTTTCTATGTTAATAACAGGTGATAGATCTTTAGCGGGTAAAAGATTAGCAGATTTAGTAGGTCCTGGAATGTATGAAGATTCTATAAAAAAACTCCAAACCATAAATACAGATGATTCTATATATGGAGATAGCGGTATGGCAGGTGTAAATAGAGCTCCTCAAATAATAGGTATAAACCCTCCACCACCAATACAACAACAAAATACTAATTTTAATATGGCTAATTCTAACAGTGGTGGTTGGACTAGTGAAGAAAAAAATGCTTTAATACAAAATAGTAGAAAAAATACAACTTTAACACAAAGTAAATTTGGTAGTAAAAGTTATTTTGATAATACTAAATATGATTACGGAAAAATATAATAAAAAATTAAAATAACTTATATGTATAATAAAATAAATAAATTAAAATAATTATGGGACTATTAGAAAGAAAATCGTTATATGACAAACAATCTAGAGGAACTTTAGGAGATGCTGTAGCAGGACCTAATGGATATACACCTGGAGAGGGAGCTAATGCAGGACCTAATCCAGCAGCTGGAGACTATTATATGGATTATCCTGCAAATACTTCTTCACCCTATGATACTACAGGAGGAATGGCGGGAGATCAACTTAAACAATTATTAGAAAATACAGTAACAAGTAATAATCAACCAAATACAGTATATCAACCTTCCCCTATTGCACCTGGAACTTTTCAAGATTTACATCCGGGAGCAACAGATACTTTTTCAGGCCAACCTAACAACCCAACTTTAGGACAATTTGGAGGACCTTATAAAAACACTGGTCCTCAAGACGGATTTTATTAAAATTTAATAAAATATGGCAAATTTAATTGAGCTTTTACAAAATCCTTCTGTTTTTAAGATAGGACGTACAATAGGAACTGATGAAGCAGGAACTCCTATATATTCTGCAAATCAAAATATTGCTTACGGGGCTTTTGAAGGTTCAAAAAAAATCAAAAATAAAGTATATTCAAGCAATGGTACAGAAAGAGATGTACCTGACTATCATCTTGTAGATAGAGTAAGGTGGAGTTATAGTGAAGAAAATGCTGATCCTATTTTTTTAGATGGAGGTAAAAAATCTCATGCATCTGAAAATGGAGGTCTTCCTGATTTTATGGTTAGGGGAGGATTTGAAACTAATAAAGATAGAAGAAGAATAGATATTAAAAGAATTAGTAAACTTTTATATAGTTCTAAATTAGGAAGACATTTTATACTTAGACAAGGTGCCTTACAATTATTAAACCCCCAAGAAAACACAAGAACTTTTAATGCAGGAGCTAGTTTATTAGCTCAAGTAGCAGCTGCAGATTCAGTTAAATTTAGAAGACATGGATTAGTTCCTACACCTGTAGGCACAGAAAAAGGAGTAAATGAAACTTTAGGAGAATTATTAAATGCAGGAAATTTTTTAACTAATGTATTAGGTGGAGATTATTTAGATATAAAAAAAGAAACAGCTATATCTGACCCTAATAATAAATTTAATTTAGGAGATCCTTCAGCAGTTGCACCTCCAGATTTAAAAAGCGTTGCAGGTATTGTAGATTTTGTTGTTGGTGATGCTAATCCTTTTCAAAAAAAACCAAGTTATGATATTCCTGTTTCTCCAAATAAATTAGATAAATTAAGTGCTCAAGGAATATTTATAAAAGGTCCCCAAGTAGATAGCAGTGCAGCAGAAAAAAATATAAAAGATTTTGTTAATTTTAGGTTTGAAGTAGTAGATTCAAATAATCCATTATATACTAAAGTTATAGCATTTAGAGCATTTTTAGATAGTTTAGCTGATAATTTTAATGCTTCCCATAATCAAATTAAATTTAATGGTAGAGGAGAATTTTTTTATACTTATAATAATTTTAAAAGAACCATAAATATATCCTTTAAAATTGCTGCTCAAACAAGAGATGAAATGAAACCTATATATCAAAAATTAAACTTTTTAGCAGGTCAAACTGCTCCTAATTATTCAGCAAAAGGTAGAATTAGAACCCCATACACAAGATTAACTCTAGGAGATTATTTACATAGAGTTCCTGGCTTATTAAATAGTGTTACTATTAACTGGAATTCAAATTACTCTTGGGAAATTGCCTTAGATTCAGAAGTACAAAAACAACAAAATGCAGCAGACCCTAATGAAACTATAGAAGTTAGAGAAGGTTTAGATAAAGATATGAAAGTATTACCACATATATTAGATGTAAGTATTGGATTTACACCAATACATGACTTTGTACCTACTAATGAAATGAATACACCATTTATAGGGTTAGATTCTAATGCTGAATCACCAAGTTGGTTACCTTATAACCAACAACCTTCAGATGTTATTGTAGAAAAAGGAGCAGAAGCAGTTGAAATAGAAGGATGTACTGATCCTGCATCAAGTACTTATAATCCAGATGCTACTATTGATGATGGTTCATGTAAATATACTGTAGGAGACCAAAAATTAGACCCAACAGGTAATATGTTTGGAGGAAGTAATAGAACTAACTATTTATAATATAAAAAATATGAGAAATAGATTAGCACATATTAAAATCCAAAAAAGAAATAATAATGAAAGATATTATAGACCCTTAAAATATCCTGAAATACCTTTTTCAATAGATGATTTATATATTGTAACAACTACTGGTGATAGACTTGACTTATTAGCTAATCAGTTTTACGGAGATGTTAGATTATGGTGGATAATAACTAGTGCTAACATGAATGTAATAAGAAGAGATAGTTTTTCTTTAAATGCTGGGTTAGAACTTAGAATACCTACGGACATATCTAATATTTTAGATAAATTTGAAGAATTAAATAATAATGATACTGGTGATTAATAAATTATGTTATGGCTAAAAACATTAAAGGTATATTCGAACCATTTGCACAATATGTTCAAGATCAATTAAATCTTCGAAAAAAAATAGTATCTAATGATTTAAAATCATATAAAAGATATCAAGAAAATCCTGAATTATTTTTTGCTTACACACAAGAAAAACAATGTTCTGTAAGAATGATGTCAGGAGTAGATTTAAGAGATCAAAATGTTGGAGCTCAATTTTTAGAAATAGAAAAAAATAGACCCCAAGGAGTTTCAGCTGCGTGGGATGAAACCTATTTAAGATGGAAAACATCAGGATTAGCTCGTCAATATATTTTAGAAGGAGGAACTCGTTATTACGATGATAAAACACACCATGGATGGAGAGGAGGATTTACCACAGGAGAAAGATCAGATGATGAGATATTAGCATTTGCTTATGGAGATAGAAACGTACGAGCTAACGCACAAGATAATGATTTTGGAATAGTCCCTATGCCAGGTATTACAGATGCTACTATTCAAACTAAATCTAATGAAGGTGCTCTTAGAGAAGCCCAAGTTAATTATATTTGTTTTAATAGAAGACAATTAGAAATACTAGAATTATTATATATGAGACCTGGATATACAGTATGTTTAGAATGGGGGTGGAATCCATATATAAGTAATAATGAAGAAAGAGAACCTTTTGATTATACCGTAAAAAATGCATTCTTTAAAGAAGGTAATACACTTGATCAAATTAATCGAAAAATAAGAAATAATAAAAAGAAATCAGGCGGTAATTATGATGGTTTTGTTGGTTATATTAAAAATTTTACTTTTAAAGCTAGAGAAGATGGAGGGTACGATTGCACTACAGAAATAATGGCTCATGGAGAACTATTAGAATCATTAAAATCTCCTGTTAAAAAATATTATAAGGTACAAGCAGATGTTGAAAAACCAGTAGTTGAATATGAAGATAGATTATTATTTTATTTTAGAGCTTTAAACCATCAATTAAATAGTGCAGGTAGTCAATTATATTTATCACAATTTATTCCTGAATATAATGCTAAAGGTGATACTGATATAGAATTTTTAATGTATAACCCAGATGTAAAAGCAGTACTTCAAGGACAAGTTCCTGATGTACCCGAAGAATATAAGGGTGAAAGTTTAAATGATAAAAAAAGAAGAATTAATGAACTAGAAAAAACAAAAAGAGCAGAATTTGCTCTTCAAGAATCTGCTTTAACTAAAACAACAGGATTAACAGAAGATGAAATAATAAACATAGCAAATTTTAGAAGTATAGATCCATATAAAGAAATTTCAGTACAAGAAGCTATTAATAAAAAAAATGAAGTAAATGAAAATATAAATAATGCTTTAAGTAGTGGTGAATTAAATCAAGATAATATTCAAGTATTATCTTCAAATTTTTCGGAGATGGATGATGATCAAAAACAAAAATTTATTAATTTCCTTTCAGATAAATTTGCTTCAGGTGAAGCTGTTAATGATCCTAATATACCAGATTTAACTATTCCAGATTTTAACCCTAGTGAAGGAATGACAGATGATGTAGCTGGAGGATTAGCATTATCTTTACAGTCTTATTATCAAAAACATCCTAGTTTAGTTGATGATCCTGTTGAAAAAAATGCGGAACTAGGTAAAAATGCAATTAAAGAACATAATGAAAGAGCTAAAGCATGGAATGAATATCTTAAAATTAAAGCCCAAGAATTAGATTTAAATATTCCTGTAGCATATAGAGCAGGTCTTAATGATATTTCAAGATTATATAATTTTATTAATAAAAATAAAAAAGATGATGTAGTATCAGGTTTTGATCCAGCATCTGATAAAGGTTTTCAATCTTTATTAGGGGGAGCTATCTTAAAACAAACAATACAATATAATCAATACCGTGAAACTTTTGAAAGAACAAGCAAAGGGTTTATATCACAAGGAAGACAATTTTGGCCAAAAACTGTTGAATCAACTTATGATCAAACTAGTGTTTATGATTCAGGTTTAAGAAGAAATATCTATATTAGATGGGACATGTTATGTCAAATGTTAAACCATTTAGGTAATGCTTCTGCAGATGAAGTAGCTACAAGATTAGATTTAAAATTTAATTATAGTAATGATAATAAAAAAGACACATCACAACCAAAAATAAAAGTACCTAAAGATGGATTAGTTGAACCCAAACTCGAGTTTACTTATATGAATCCAAACCAAAGAACTTGGAATAATAGAAATCCCGAAAAAGGTAAATCTCCTTTAAACGATTCTAATGAAGATGGTATTATGGAAAATAATACCCTTAATGGAGGGTATTACTTACAGTATTCCCCATGCTTAAATTACTTAGCAGACCCTATGCTTAAAGCAGAAAAAGATGGAACAGTTAAAGCTCCTCTTGCTATGAAAGATGAATATCATCCTTTTATAGGTAATAGTTTTGATGAAAGTATATGCTTATTACCCCATCAATCATGTTTTGATAAATACTTTGGAAGAAGTACTAAAACTATTTCTTCATATGCAAGTTCTAATAATGCAAAAGATATGAGAAATGGAATTGGTTTTGTATACTTTAATTTACAATATTTAACTGACACTTATGAATCATTAAGATTAAAAAAAGAATCAGAATCGGGACCATCAGGTACAGTAAATACTTATACTACTTTAAATGAAAACTTTGCTCTTTATGATTTTGTTAGATCTATATGGGATGGAGTAAATTCAGCAAGTGCTGGGTATTATAACTTTCAAGTTCATACTGAACATGAAAGGCCTAATGTAGTTAGAATAGTAGATATGAGACTAAATAACCCAGGAGAAAATATATTTGAATTTGAACCTCAAGGATTAAAATCTATTACAAGAAATTTTTATTTTGATTCTACAATAGATTCTGATATGGCTTCAGCTATTTCTATAGCAGCTCAAGCTCCTAATAGTGAACAATCTTTAAAATCATTATCTTTTAAAGCATTTCATAAATATATAAAAGATAGATTTGTACGTAAAGATTTTATTGACGAATTTCCTAGTGTAAATAAAAAGCTATTAAAAAGAGAAGAATTAGCAAGAGATATAATGGAATTTGGAGAAGCTTATAATAATATGTTATTTTATATGACAAAACTAAATAGTCATGATAAATCTGGTGATCTTCTTATATTACAACCTTTTGATGCTATAAAACAAGCTAAAAAATTTATAGAACTAAGAGAAAGTATTTTACATAGATATCCTTTATTTAGAAAAGATGGAAAAACAGAGCACCCCAAAGCAGGAATGTTTAGATCAAATACTACTACTGATAGTGGAGCCATTATTCCTTTACAGTGTAGTTTGCAAATGGATGGAATAGCAGGCTTAATTCCATTACAACTATTTAAAATAAAAAAAGATAAATTACCTTTAGGATATAGAAGAGATGATATAGTTTTTGTAATAAAATCAGAAAGTCAAAAAATTACTGATGGACAAGATTGGACTACTGAAGTAACAGGACAATTAGCTTTATTAAATGATTTTAACCCTAATAATGAGGGAACTAATAATATACTAGAATATATTTCTCCTAAAAGTTTAGTAGATTTAGCAATAGCAGAAAATGATACTAAATGGGCTGATTATTTAAGAGATAAAATAGAAGAATTTGGCCATTCAGAAAATGACTATACAGGTGACCAAAATATGACTAAAATGTATCAAGAAGAATTTACCTCTGGAGAATTATCTAGTAATGGAGATATTTCTCCTGAAATGGCTGCTTTTGGTGAAATTTTAATTGAATGCATGTATGATGAAGATTATGCTAATGAAATTATTTACGGCAGTAATAGAGAAAATTGGAAATATGATAATGGAGGTGAATTAAGTGATGTAAAAATAAGATTTACTGCTGGTAATGATAAAACACATCAAATACCCGATAAATATTGTGTAGATGGTAAGTTAATATGGGATAAAAGTAAAAGTTGTCCTAATTATTCTAATTCACAACATAGAACTGGAAATGCACTTGATTTTGTAATTACAAGTCATGGTGGGGGATCTGAAAATGATATTGGAAGTATTGATAGTGTAGAATCTTATATGAATCTTATAAA
>CEUT01005058.1_pt1 | contig 12887 bp, 23 predicted proteins | sample 531401 | NCBI WGS metagenome assembly CEUT01 (sample SAMEA2622821, study PRJEB7988) | marine metagenome | biome: marine biome (ENVO:00000447); feature: surface water layer (ENVO:00002042); material: "saline water (ENVO:00002010), including plankton (ENVO:xxxxxxxx)" | depth 5 m | reverse complement strand
CGTGAAATCCGGGATTCACTATCCATCCGAGCCACTGCTGAACAGGGCGAAGAAGCACATTCCATCCCGAGAGACGTATGAAGGGATCGTTCGTGAGAAAGTGAACGTCCCGCTGTGATTCATTATCGTACTTCCCGATGTACTGCCAATACCCCTCGTAAATAAGATTCTCGAGAAATGTCGTGTCATCAGCTAAAGAGTCAGGAATGAAGCACAGCTTTTTCGGCTCAGTGCTATACACGTTCGGAGCAGTGTAGCTCCGCATCGTGTTGAAGTTTGCGTTCCCATCAGCACGAACTACGCCCTCTTCCCATGTGTACGCATATCGATTCATGACTCGAGGATTTTGCGAATGAGCTCTTTCGTGATTGCGGGATGAATCGTGTCTTCGAGTGTCATCCATCCGCGATAGTTGACGGGGGTAGACATATCTTCCGCGTGTCGTACATCAGCCATGTACATCGCTCTCAGGACTTGCTTCCAGCTTTTATTGGGTATCGCTGAGTACAGCTCGAAAAAGTCTGTGCTCGCTTGCATGATCCAGTTCGGATCTATTCCGGTTGCTTTGGAAGTATCCCAGGCAGCGGAGCACCATTCCTCGAAGTGATGCTTTTTGACACGATTCCAGTCGTGCTCGATGTTTTCGAATCTCTCCATTTTTGATTGATTTTGCTCAAAGATACGGATTTCATTTGGATTTAGCGTACAGCGCGATGATCTGCCGAATTACTTCTTTGTTACAGCTCTGACATCGTTTCGGTCGATGACGCTTCCCCCAGATCCGATTGTAAATGCGGAACACTGTCGCGGCTTCTTTGGGATTGAGTTCACTCTTTTTCCGATCAAAAATCACATCGAGCTCTGCTATCTCCTCGGGAGTGAGATCCCCCTTGTACGGAAATTTCGCGTTGAGCCATGCTTTCCGATCCTCGCACCCACAGTCACCGACGAACTGCTTCACGAACCATTCAATACCAGTCGCTCGAGTGACTTTCTCGATACTGTCTCCAAGACCTTTCGACTTCATTTTTGAGATGTTCTTTTGCTCGATTGAGCGATTTTGAGAGTGTTGTTAAGCTGATCCCCGTTCCTTCTCGGATGTCTTTCAGCGTGTTTCCGTTATACCAGAGGACGCAAACGATCCGATCGAACTCGTTCATCTCGTCGAGTTTTTCGTTCATGAAGCGTATCGCGAGCGTAACATCGGGATGTTCGGAGCTTTCGTACAATTCGCGATATATGCTCTCGCGATGCTTCTGCTCCATTATGATAGGTCGCTTGTGACGTTGATAGTATCGCGAGCTTCCGCTGTGCCAGCTCATGCGAAGCGAAGCGATGACATATCTCCGTATCTCGGCTGTCTTTCCTTCTCCTCGGGTACATATCCCGTCGGGGACTCCTCGAGTCATCAGATCAGTCACTACGTCGTGCAGGAGCTCTCTTCCGTCTCCCTGGACGATCGTATTCGCGACTGATAAAAGATCGCTGTAGTTATTCTGAAGATAGACGCTGAACGCGCTCGCGGAAGTCATCGTACATCTCTAAAAGTTCGGGAGTGCTGAATTTACGAATCTGATTCGATTTCTGCACTATTTCGTCAGCAAGTCCGGATCTTTCTTCGTTCAGCCGCTGCCCAAAAACGTACTGCTGTCCCCCGTTCTGCATGTTACATCTTGGACACTGGGGGCGAACATTGTCTTCGTGCCATCTGACGCTGTACTTCGCCCGACTTTGGAAGTGCCCCGCTTGCATTTCGGAGACAGCTTTCACGACTCCGCATGTATAACAATTGACTTTGCCCGCTTTCGCGTACTTGAGTCGGATGTACTTCGAGAAGATGCTGTCGAGCTTTCGAACGACTGTGCTACGCTTTGTCACTTTTCGGATGTCCCTTCGGGAGTATATCGTTATCCTGAGTGTACTTCTTGTTCTCTGGTCGTCCGTTCTTTACCAGGTAGAGAAAGGCATTCACTCGGGCAAGTGCCCATTGACGCTCGCTCTTGACTGCTGGACTGTGAGACGTTTGAAAAGCTCCGACTCCGCGCTTGTACACTGCTCGCAGCTTCGAAACGCTCACTCCGTACCCGAGCTTCTCTTTATATCGCTCATTGAAGTCGTCGCTCTTCTTCTGAAGAATCTTGTCTACGTCTTTGGGCACTTTTGCTGTGCGCTCTGACGATGCATCTCCTGCCCCCCCTCTCTTTGGGTTTGGGTTTGGAGTGTCGCTCTTTGGTGCTTTCGGGCTTCCTTTCACTCCCCCCTTCGGCCCGATTTCAGCGTATCTGTCATGCGTCGCACAGGGCATGTGATAAGTAACCCCGTCCTTTGTATGCTCGTGGCTGCCCTTGCATCCCATTTCACGAGCGACTCTTTCCGCTGTCGCTTTATCTTTGTAAGCTATACGCCCATCGATCAAGACTTGATCTTTCTCGAGCTCAATCTCTCCGAGTTCTCTCAGCTTGTTTCGACTCCAAGCGAGAGCCGCTGGGCCGCCCCAAAGGAGATAGCTGATCGTCCCGCACTCTGTCGTATTGTTGGCATCATAGTAAACGCGAGCTCGAGAGAGATACGAGTACATACGTTTCACAGTATCGATCGACACATTCTGTCCTGCTGCGAGCTGCTGAGCTCTCTGCTTTCCGACGAGCGTTCCGCACTTGTTCCCCTCCTTCTCGTTCAGCTCGATTCCTCGTCTTGCGTTGTTTCGGACACGCTCTCCGTAATCATTGAAGCTCATTCTTTTCGATAATCAACGCCCCCGAGAGCGTACATGTTAAACATCTCCCACAGACGAGATTCAACTCTCGGCCCGTACACATCGCTGATCTCTTCGATGCTGAGATTTGTCGTGAGGAGAGTGATCCCGCTCTGATTGAAGTATCGCTTCTCGATGAGATCACTCATGATCGGAGCGTCGGTTTTCTTTGCGAATCGTGCGCTTCTCTCTCTCCCTACATCGTCAATATACCATGAACCGAGCTCGAATCTTTTCAGTGAGTTTGCGTCATTGTAAGCGTCGACGATGTGCATCGCTGTCGTCTGCTTTGCTCCAATCACTCGAGCGAGTGCCCGCATGATCGTCGTCTTGCCGACTCCGTATCTGCCCAGGATCAGAATCCCTTTTTTCAGACTCAGCTTGTTTATCGATCTCCCCTCTGCGCTTTCGCTCAGATCGTATCCCGTCTGACAAAAGTTGTGATCTTGAGCTGCATAGTACGCGAGAGAGTTGAGCAGCTTTTGATTTGCGGGCACATACTTAAACTCCGGACACGCTCTCTTTATGTGATCCGCGAGCATGCGCTTCGCTTCTGATACGTTGATCTGTTTTTTGACTTTGGGCTTTCGAACTTCTTTGAGTTGCTTTCTATACTGACGCTCTGCGTCGGAGATTTTTCTTGGTGGGCTCTTGCGCTCATCCCAGCGATCAGATACCGTATTTCCTGAGTGAATCATCTTTTTCTCTGTTTTCGTCTTTGAACCAGACTCGACGCATCGTGCTTTTCCAGTCTTTTACTGTGTTGCCGAACTTGTCAAGCCATTGTCGCTCGCTATAATAGTCAAAAGCTCTTTCACCGATCTCTTTTCTGTATCCTTCACTCTTGAAGAAGGAAGTCACTTCCTCTTTCGTGGGGGTACGATTTGTACCCATAGTACGTCTATCAATAGAGATAGAAGAAGATATACTATGTATATGGGTACGTTTTGTACCCCCTTCTGAAAGATTTGTACCCCCTTCTGAACAAAATGTACCCAGCTTGTAAAAGGATCGAGTGTCGCCAGGAAGCGGAAGATGAGCCGGAGCTTTTACCAAAAATCCCCCCTCTACGAGCTTTCCGATCGCTCTCTTGATCGTAGGTCTGCTCCAGAAAGGAAACTCTTTCTCCCATGCTGTATTGGATCGATGTATCCAATACTCGCCCCCGATCGATCTTTTCTCTTCGATCAACTTGGAGTGAATGTATCGACATCGACTCAGTATAACAGCGCAGGGAACTCCGAGCTCTTCCGCTTCTTTGTTATCAAACGTCTGCATGTATCCAGCCCTGTCTTTTGCAAAAGGCAGATGCAATATCGTATATATACTCGAGATCTGGATCAAACTTCCGATTTCTGATACGACGATATGCGTGAAGAACTGTCGCGTGATCTCTGCCGAAGTAGTCTCCGATACAGGCTAAAGTCTGCCCAGTGACTTCTTTGCAGAGCACCATAGCTGTTTGACGAGCTCGAACGACTTCCTGATTCCGATTCCTCTTGTACACATACGGCTTTATCACCAGCGTCGGAAAATGCATCTGTATCTCATCGATGATCCCTTTCGCCACTTCTTCGACTGGTGGGCTCGTTTGTCGTCGACAGATCATGTAATGAATCTGCGCCCGGCTCATTGCTCCCCGAGTTTGTCGCGCATCTTCTTGAATCGCTTTGCGAGACGATAGACAGCACTCAGATATTCATCCTCGCCCTCGGTGTAATTGTGCATCTCCCCGAGAGCACTGATACCCATGTGAACAGCCCACGAATTCTCGATTCGTTTGATCGTTTCGGGATCAGTGTTCCCCCCTCTCGATCGTGGGCTTGCGCTCGGATCTTTATCAGTGATCGTCACTTTCGGAGTGCCGTTATGATCTCCGTACTGCTTGTACCAGACCTTATCTGCTTTCATCCATCGAGGAGAGTCGCTCTGCGCGTTTGCTTGTGCCGTCACTCCGTCGTCGAATGTCACGATGAAGGCATACATGAGCTGTGTATTCCCGTCGGGAAGTCTCTTGTTCCAGGTTCCGTCTCCTTGAACTTGGCTGATTTTGGCTGCTTTCATAATTGGACTTTTGCGATTTTACAGAGAGTGATGAACTCCGACACTTTGAACTTTCGCCAGTCCTGCATTCGTCCCGATAAAGTCGACGGAGCGAGTCCCATCTGTGACGCGAGCTGTGCCTGTGAGATACGTTGCTGCTTGATTTGATAACATGCTTCCATAAAGGCATGCTCGAGCTTGTGCGATACGCGCTCTGTGTTTGCTGAAACTGTAGTTTCTGACATTGTGAATTGATTTGTGATCTACGAAATTCCGATACTTTTTTTGAATTCTGACAGCTTCCGCTTCAGTTTTTCTTCCTCGCGCTTCTTGAAATCTTCGAATCTCGCTCGCTGGGATTCTCGATCCATGTAATCCTTTTTGAACTGGTCGAGCTTCTGGTCGTAGCTCTTCTTTCGATAGTCGCTTGATCGATAGCCCCCTTTGAGCATTTCCTTTTTTCCCGATCCGACGTAGACTCTGACAAACGAGCGTACTGCTTCATCTGTCCATTTGAACTGATTCATATCTGTGATTTTTAGTGAATTACTTCCCGAGCATATCTTTGTACACTTGAGCAGTGTCGCGGCTGATATGGCTTGCGTATCGAGTGATTTTATCCATCACTTCGAAATACTTCTCTGAAGGCATATGAGAGATGAGATCTTGACAGATCTCGGAGTAAAGCTGACGCGCTTTCTCGTACTCTGCGCTGAACGTGGGCATCTTGTTTTCTTGTATTGATTTTGAAAAAGCAAGAAGCGGAGAGTCGCGTATCACCTTCTTTCCCTGACTGTCACAGGCTACGGTCGGTTGAGTTTTATGCCGGACTTACCGGGCACTCTCCTTTTCTTGCGTTTGTTTGATTCAAATATACAAGAAATATCGAGAAAGTCAAATACTTTTTTAGAAAAATGTAGATCAGTGCGCTTCTTCTACTCCCGTCTTCCATTTTTTACGGGAGTATTCGCACCACCACCACCAGCCCCCGAGACGCGGCTGCGAGAAGCCCTTTTCGGTTTCCCATCCTCGAAAGCCGTCACCGAGCTTCTTATACGAGCCACAGCGGATGTGATGGACTGTGCTCTTCGTGACGTTCATCTTTGAATTGATTCGCTCTGTCGTCACAGGCAGATGCCATTTCTGGTGATCGTGCCCGCGAAGGATGATGTCTGCGTCTGGAAACTGTGCTTGATCGATGTCCGCTTGAAGAACTCCTTTGCTGCGACGGGCATTCCCCCCGTATCCGTGATGATAGTGCATCATGAAGCTCTTCATCTCGGTCTTGTAGTAGAACTGCCAGCGCATGTAGCCGGAGTATCCTCCGAGCTGTATCGGAGATCCGAGAGCTTGAAGTTCAGCGACGAGCCGCTTCGATGGGTCTGTATGCTGTCTCTTGCGGACGTTTGTCTCGTGATTACCTTGAGCGTAAACTGTGAGAAGGTCTTTATATGGCAGCAAGAAAGTCACTGCGTCAGCTATCACAGCATCGAAGTAATCCTGCTTGCGATATTCGGGGCGCAGCCCTCCGGGTAGCGTGTTTCGTGGATCATACTTCCCGCCCATCAGATCGAGAAAATCTCCGTTCAAGAATACTCTCGCATTTCTGCTCATCGCGAGATCGAGATGTTCTTTGAGCATCTCTCGATCACACTTCGCGGAGTCGTAATGTACATCTGACAAAAAGAGAACGTACTTGCGCTGTCCGATCTCGACGTTCTGACTCAGCGTGTAGTGATTACGACTGTGCTGCTGCATGCTCGAAGAATGATAAACACAAAGGAGTAACTCCGATAGCGCACATCGTCACGGCTTCCCATGTGATACCATGAGACGCGATCTCAGTGCAAGCTGTCGCGACTATGACTGATCCGATCGTTCTCTTCGCGCTCCATCGCTTGAGATCTCCTTTCGTCTTGAAGATCTCTGTGATGTCGAGCTTCCCGAGAGCCGATAGAAGCTCACGCTTCACAGCTTCTGTTCCTTGCGCTTGTCGCCAGTGATAGCCGTGATGAGCGTATCGAGCCAGCCGAAGACCTGGTTATCTTTCTCCGTCGGTGTGAGATTCACGACTACCTTGATAAATGCCATCAGAGCGATGAGGAGCTCTGCCCAGTTTTCAGTAATGAAGTCCATGTCTTTTCTTTTAGGTGTCAGGGGGAAGCTCCCCCTCTGTAATATAGTGCTTGATGAAGTAGTTCAGATACTTCGAAACTTCGCGATCAGTTAACTCTTCGATCGGCTCTGCATCGATCAGATCCAGATACGACCAAAAAGCGAAGAGGAGCGTGTTCAACTGCTCTCTGAACTGGATCGTGTTTATCTCGCTCACTACATGAAGTCGGGAAATTTCTCCTCGACACTGAATGATGGACACGCTTTCGTGCTGAATTCATTGTGACCATGTAGCGAAGGATCATCGAAGACCATACAGAGAGCCGAATACAAAGCTCGAAAGCTGCGCTCCTGGGCTTCTGTCATCGTATCCTTCGGAGTCTTTCCGTCTTCCTCTACTCCTCCGACATAACAGATCCCAACGCTGTCTGCGTTATGACCTTTCGTGTGAGCTCCTGCGCGTGTGATAGGTCGTCCCCTTTCGATCGTTCCATCAATACGAATCACGAAGTGATAACCGATGTCCGACCAGTTACGCGGGGGCGATGTGTGCCAGCGTTTTATTTGCTTTGCTGTGATATCCTGCCCTTCGCGAGTAGCGGAGCAGTGAAGGATCACTCTTCGGATTTCTCTCAGTTTCATTTGTCCATTCGGTTTCGAGCGAGAGCGAGCTTGATCTCTGTCGTGATTGTGACGAGCTCTTTCAGCGTTTGCTTCACTTCATCGTTCGACGCTTCAAGCTGAATCAGTCTCCCTTTCAGTTTTGCTACTTCTCCGTGAAGTTTCATATAGACTCCCACGAGCCCTCCAGCCATCGTCACGAGTTCAAATAGTGTTAGTCCGCTCATGATTCAAGGGCTTGAAGTCGCGTGTCGAGATCATTGATCGCTTCGATCAGCTCGTTAATTTTGTCTTTGAACTCGCGCGTTATGCCATACGCCTCGCGCTGGGCTTCGTCGACATCTGATATAGGTGCTACATACATAGTTACGTCGCTTGGAAAGTCATTACAAGGTGAACGTCTCCGGGGGCAACACTTGCCGACTCAACACTGATATTGATGAGCTCGCCCTGTGAGATACTGGTTCCCGTAGGCGTGAAGGTTTGCGGTGTGCCCGCTGTGAAAGATATGTTCCCCGTCGTGTAAACGCTTGTCGATCCGTTTTTACTGACGACAGTTCGAACCGTAGTGCTTACACCGATCTGCATAGTCAAGCTGATGAGCTCGCAGTCCTCGGGCATCATTGCTTGCCCGTAGATTTGCAAACTGCTGGTATCGACATAATTACCACGAAGGGCAATGTATCGCGCAGCACCAGTGTGCCCGACATTACTGCTTCCGAAGATTCGCCATTTATCCGCGCCTCCCCCGCTTGAAGGAAGATTCGAGATTTGTAATTTTTTGCTCGTTCCATCTGGCCCGTCGGTCGTATCTGACGTATCTACGACAAGAAGTAGATCATCACTTGCGGGAGTTGTGAGCTCTGTTAAGCTGCTGACTTTTTTGTTCGGCATAGACGTAACGCTTTAATAGGTACAGGTTGAGTTTAGATGTCGATCCCCGCGTCTCTGAGGAGCTGCTCTGCTTTTTTGCTGTCATATACGGTCGATAAATTCATTCCTCCAGTGTAGTTCCCCTGCTTGCGAGGAGTGAGATCGTCGTTCGTGTTCGTCGAATACTCAGGGAAGCTCGACTGATTGTGACAGATGTAGTCAATCATTCGCTCGCGATAGAACTCCCCGATCGATCTGCTTCGGTCGATCAGTCGCTTCATCTCGCCCTCTGACGCTGGAGAGCTCTGCTCGGAGCTCATCACGACGATACTGTTATTCACGATCCGCACTCTCAGGAACGGAAGCACTTCACAAAAAGCGAACTGCACGAGTGCGGGCTGAATGTAGTCATTCATCAGCGTCTGATACGCTCCCGACAGTGAGTCAGCGATGACATCTGTCTTCAGTTTATTGTACAGATCCGTTCCCAGGTACGGCCAGATCTCGCGATCTTGAGAGATCTGAATATATGGGTGCGCGATGTCTTGATCTATCGAGCCGTTCAAAGCTGTGTCTTTTATCAGCTTCGTGACAGAGATGAAAAGTGCTTTCGCCATTATTGTGGGTTTAGATATCCGCGATTGGGCATGTCGATCGGAAGTACGCTCGGCTTTCCGGTTTTGTCTTTTCCGGGCAATCCTCCGACGTTCGGTAATCGGTTAGCAGCGCGCTCGTCTACAGGGAGAGCACGAATAATTCTCTGAGCTTGATTGACGCTGATCTTCTCGTTATTCTCTTTCAGATACGTTTGTCTCTGGAAGTAGTGATGGCAATTCGGGCCGCCCTTGAATCGGAAGCAGTTATACGTTCGCCCCCCATTCGGACCGAATCCCGGATTTACGTCGAGATCTCGATCGATATCTTCGCGTCGATATACCTTGTTTGCAGCGATCATCTTCCGACAGAACTCACGGCTTTTGTCCGTGATTTGTCCAGCGTAAGCGTATCGCACCTTTATCAAAGGAGTGTCATCCTCACTATCCTCCTCCGAAGATGCATTTGGAGTCGTGGAAAACGCCCATAGCGCGTCATGAACCGACTCTAAATCATAATCGACTTCTCTCTCATCTATAAGAACATACCCCTCTGGAGGATCTTCCCCCATCTCGATCAGTGCATCAGCGATCTCACTCGAAAGCTCGAAGTGATTGCATTTGTCCGAACACTTATTCGATGACAGCTCTTCGATCGCGCTCTCTTGTGGAGAGAACATCGCTTCTGCGATCTCTTTCGGGAACTGGAGCATTTGCACCAGCATCGTGATCGCTGCTTCTCGCGTGAGCTCGCCCGCTGAGACGGCTGTGATAAGATCTTTCGCTGCGCTGATTTGGATGCCGTTATACGCTTGTGATCCTTTGCCCCCTGCGAGATCGATAAAGTCAGCCGGAGCTGTCGCGGGGATAGTAACCTTCAGCGGCTGCTCTGAGACGCTTAGAATAGTCTCTACAGCGTTTGTAATCAGTCGCTGATATCCTTGTATCACTGTCGTGTAGAAGAGCGAATATGAGTCTCGTAATTCGTCCGCATTATTCCCGAATCCGGTTCCGTCTCCCTTCACTCCAAAAAGCAGAGGAGAAGTCACTCGGTGTCCGCTGAGGATCTTGTTCGAGAGCTCATCACTGAGATACTGGAACATGTCCGCGTTCGAGTTCGATTGAAGGGGAGTGAAGTCGGGAGCTTGATCGGGCCCGTCATTGAAAGTCAAGATCAGCTTTGACGCTGCTTCTGGGCCCGTGAACTTCTGCTTGATCTTACGCTCGATCGCTTCGCGCTCCTCGTCTGTCGGAACTCCATTCTTGAAGCCGATGTGCCAGCCCGGGAACATCCCGCTTTTGATCGAGTTCAAGTGAAAAGACGAGATCTGACGATCAAGTTCGATGTAGTTCGTCGATCCGATGTAGTCAGGTAGCCCGTAAAACTCAAAGGAAGGAGCGTGTCGCTTCACTTGCATGATCGTTTTCGGGCTGGTTCGATCGGTCAAGCTGAATGCTTTGTACGCTTGATGTTTTTCGCTTTTGTCGCTCCAGTCGTAACAGTAGTAAAAAGTGTCGACTTTACCTTCTTCATTGAGCAGCCCCGATCGGATAGATCGAACGGGTACATGTTCGACTTTGGCGATCTTGGTGCGAGCTTGATTCCAGATCACGCACCAGTAGAACTGTCCGTATAGCTTGAGATCGAGAGCCGTCTTGTAAGTGATCTCCTCCCCGAAAAGATCGTTCAAGCGAAGCCATGCTTCCTTTGACGCATCGTTTCTGTCCCATTCATCCGAGTACGGCCCATCTCCTCGGATCATGTCGGTCACTCCGTTGATGATCGCGTTATGAATTGAGCTCGTGTAATACAGCTCTTCGAGATACGTCGCGTACTGGTCATCTGCTCCGTATGTGATCCATTTTGCGCCCCGCTTCTCTTCGAATTGCGGGAGCTCATACGGGCTCGTGTTCAAGACGCTGAAATCAATCTTTCGCGTAGACATAGTCGGTCTGTGTTGGGTTGTATGCTGTGTATGTGCTCTCTTGGTACGCTGTCGAAGTATCTCGGATGTAGGACATCCCCTCTTCGATGATACCTATCACAGAAGAATCAGCGGGATCGAGATTCGATGCGCTGGTTTGCTCCCATATAGTATAGTCGTAAAAGCCCTCCGGGAACTGAGGAGTGTTCAGCATGATATCTCCCACAGCAGGAGCATCAGCAGAGCCCTCACGAATCGTCAGAGTGTCTTTTCTTGCGTCGTGAGCGCGGCTTCTTGGCAGGAGAAGAATCGCTTTGCTCGTCGCCTGACAAGTCAGCCGAATCAGCGTGTAATTGCTCGCGCTGCTCATCTTCTCCATCAGAGTGAGATATACTGTGTTCAGCGTTCCTTTTTGAAGCTGTATCATCGAGCAAGTGTTTAAGATGCTCGGGGCATCGGTTCGGATCTACTTCGTCCGCGTATTTACGCAGAGAGTTGATATATACTCTTTTCATAGTGACAATATAAAAAAAGGGGGCGTGTGCCCCCCTTTATTGAAATTCTGTGATCGGAATTAGCTTCCGACATTAATTGTGAGAGCTGACTCATCAGCAAGCCCGTCGAAAGGATACTTATCAGTACCCCCACCAGCAGAAGCAGGGAGCCAGATCATCGACTCGACTTCACGTCCGGAGAACTCGAGAGTGTATCCGCTCATGTCGGTTCGAGCAGCACCAGTCACGACAGTACCCCCAGTGACATCGAGTCCGTGATCGATACCCAAAAGGAACACATTTCCGTTCGAGTCGAGCACGAAGCACTGGCATCGATTCTGCGCCAGGGCGCGAAGCTCTTTGTTATCCTCTTTGCTCAGTTTCTGGAGCGTGAGAGAGAGCGTCTGCTCGTATGTAGTCGTACCTGTAGCCGCATCGCTGTTCACATTAACAGTGACGCTCGACAAGTCAGGACGCAGATCATACTGATATACGTTCACGACTGAGCTCTCTGCGATATCCCAGTTCGCGAAGCCCGCAGTCGTCATCTCGTCGTTCGTAATTGTAGCCCGTCCTCGAATGTCCGAGCAGTAATCTTTAGTGAAAAAAACCTTGACGATTCCTCCGATCTGATCTTTGCAGTCGACGATTCGTCCGGCTGAGAGAGTGCAAGGCATATCTCGAGTTTTTATGGGTTAAGAGATGGGGGGCACGAAGCCCCCCTTCTCGTCATTTATTAAGCAGTCCAAGCAGAAGTACCGAGAACACCGTCGGTCGCGACAGCTACTTGAACACCAGCAGCGAAGTGCATCACGACGCGGATGTTATCAGAACCGTCGTACTTGTAGGTAGGAATGATCTCGACACGAGTAGTGTCAGTCTGCAAGTTCGAGCCGAACTTCAAGTTCGATTTGTAGGTAGCGACTACCAGATCATTCGGGATACCTGGGCAAACGTACACTGGATAACCCATGTAAGAGTTAGCCATTGCAGCGGCTGAGTATCCGAATCCTCCGTTCTGACCTTGACTGGTTCCAGCTCCTGCAAGTGCTTGCATGTAGAAGCCGTAAGTCTGAAGGTTCATGTAGAAGCCGAAGTCGGGCTTACCAAGAAGGCCCGAGTTATTAGCGACTACGCTATCATATACTGAATTCAATCGAGCAAGCACAGTCGTAGCATCGGTTACAGTAGAGCCGAAATCTACTTCTGTAAAGCCGCCCATCAGACCAGCAGTCAACTCAGCGTCAGTGTCAGCAGCTCCGTCGTCAGCGAGGAAGCCGTTACCAAAGATCGAAGATCCTTTCCAGATGGCATTCTCGAGTGACTCAGCTACTTTCTCCGCTACAGATGCGATAATGAACTCTTCGAACGCGATCGGCATATCACCGTTACGCTGCATCGCGTTATTTGCTGCGACGAACGTAGGGAAGATCTCTGCACGACAGATCTCTTGATTCACTTTCAAATC
>CEUT01054697.1_pt1 | contig 12894 bp, 15 predicted proteins | sample 531401 | NCBI WGS metagenome assembly CEUT01 (sample SAMEA2622821, study PRJEB7988) | marine metagenome | biome: marine biome (ENVO:00000447); feature: surface water layer (ENVO:00002042); material: "saline water (ENVO:00002010), including plankton (ENVO:xxxxxxxx)" | depth 5 m | reverse complement strand
ATTGGATTCTGTCTAATCTGCTCAAAGTCCTGCATGGCCCATGGTTCTCCGGAGCGATAATGTCTGTCTGACATCTCTCCGGTGTCCTCAAGTTTCCAGCAGTATGAACATCCTTCCGGACGTTCTCCTTGTAGCATCTTGAATCTTTGATCTAGTTTATCTGTGGTGTTATGCAGGGCCGATGGGTTGCGTTCCAGTTGTCTTGCATCTATCTTGTGTAGCGGTGGATGATAGCAACTGTTGGTCATGCCCGTGGGCAGATGTAATGAAGTTTGGTTCCACTTGGCAAGGCACATGGTTGGTGACACTGTAGACAACTTGTCCTTCGCCTTCAGTGCATCAGATTTATAATCAGACTGACTCACGGTGTTGCACTCCTTTATTTCTGTGTTGCGATAGAGCAAACTTGAAGAACTTGCTCTCGTTCTCGTCATACTCTGCTACCGGAATATCAAGCCTAGTCCTGATGCTTTCGCCATACATCTGTAACAACTGATCTATGTCTTCGTTCTCTGTATATTCTCTGTATATCCTATCTAGTGTCTCAAGGTCTCTCACCTGCTCGATGTCATTGTTTCCTAGTGCGGTGTTATGGCAACCTATTCTTGCTCCAAGCATAGCCATATTGCCATACTCCTGGTCGGCACCAACTGACATCCATGTGGAAAGTATTCTAAGATTACTTGGATCAACTTTTTTGCGGAACGAATCTGCTTTGACTGGTTTGCCCCTATCCAGGCTCATTTTCACACCTTCCCTATATCCTGCTACGAAAGCCTGTTGTGGACTTGAATTAATTACTGTAGTTGAATAACAGTTGAAGAGATTTTCATGAGGTACTCCCCAACAGAAATCAACATTGTTTGCTTCTGTCTCACTGTTTTCGTGCGTCTTCATCGCCATGCAAGTTTCTTTTGGCCATCCAACTATACCTCCGTTGCCGTACGTAAGTCCATTCACACTGTTCTTTGCCCGCCATCTATGCACTGCCTTAGGATCTGTAAGTTCAAAGTCCAGTGTTTCTAATAGGAATCTCTCGTGCAAAATGTTGTCTCCATCCACACTTATGAAAAAATCGGTTTCTGCTTTTTCTGCCGCGGCTTTGTGAGCAGAATCAAAACCAACGACGCCGTCAACACGCTTGGCCCATGGCACTTTGTTCTTAAGGTCAGCCCAGTTTTCTTCTTTATTTGGCTCCTTGAAACTTATGTAAACAAAATCAAGATCGCTTACTCTGACTGTGCTCGCCATTCATACCCTCCTTGCTTGATGTCAGCAGGCCAATAAGGTTCTCCGTCCACAAAAGTAATCCCCTTATCTGCTTTTACTAATATTTCGTAACTTTTTTTTGCAGAAGTTGGCAAAGGTTTCCGAACAATTTTTCCTGCTTTGATCTCATACTGGTCTTCACCGTGCATCTGAATTTTTTTGAATGTTTCTATATCCACTTCAAATTCTTTGCCTTCTACTATTACTTTTGGCTTCGCTTTTTCTTTAGGCTTAAAATTTTGAAGTGCCTTAAAAAATTCTTCCATTAATCTCCTCCAACATATCCTTGTGTACATAGTGCCATGGTCTGGTCAAATTATATGATCCGAGTTTCATTGTCTTCTCATTAGAAAATGGCATAAGATAAGACCTTACATTATAAATGTGCTGTAGTCCATGTATGTGTTTCTTATTGTGGATAAACTTGAACCACGGATAATTTATAAGTGTTTTCTGTGTTGGATCTATAATCCTATGAGCCAGAGCGTACACAACGTCGGTGCTCGGCAACTCATCGTGGCAGTTTACCAAAAAACTATCTCTAACCTCTGTCCAATTTTTACTTAAAACTTCTACTATCTTGCCAAAAGCGATTACTTGCCTACTTCTTCTAAAATAAGTCAAATCACTATAAATGTTTGGCAATTTATTCCTGTCATGAAAAGGGCGATAATTTTTATTTTTTGAGATTTCATTTTTATAATTGTAACAATCTATAGCAAAAACCATATCATGTTGCCAAAGATAATTCCACCACCAATCAGTATTCGTATTCCATAGCATGTCGGCCGCTAATTTTATTGTGTGTTTGAATGGAGATTGAGAAAATACTTTGTACTCATTTGCCCATTTAATTGCATGATCCTTACTATCGTCTGATTGCATAGTTTTGACGATATCTATGTATGGTGAATCAATTTTTGTGTGCTCATCAGTCAAAACACATATTGTATTTTGTTTGTTGTATTTTTTTATGCTTTGAGCAAGGTTAATAGATAGTTCTACGTAATCAGTCTTATCATTGTTTTGACATACCCACATGAATCCCTTAGACATACGCAACTCCTTTATCAATAATATGCACATCTGTGTCTTTTAGCTCAACTTGAGTTTTTTGCAATTCCCATTTCACACCGTTAGGATAAATTTCAAGCACTTTGGCAGATGCAGGCAATGTTGGTAATTTGGTTGGCAATTTATTTGTTTTCACAAAACCTTCTAATTGATGTAATGCTATGCTGAATGCATAATCATTCCTAAAGTTTCTGAAGTCAATTCTATAAAGTGAACAAAAGTGTTGATAATTTTTTTTGATGTAACCAACCATATCAAATATCATTTTACACTTAGGACTTTTACGGAAAATTATCACAGTTGCCCACAGCATAGGAATGATAGAATTTTGCCTAAAGTCATAACTGTTTTTTCCTGTTAGATCATATACCTTGTCATGTATTTGTATATCACAATCAACATCGGTATAGGTCAAAAGTTGATCGGTAAAACAGAAATAATCAATGTCTATCAAAATAGTGACATCATAAGGGGATATTTCATATGCTTTCCATCTGTCAAGATTATGCCAAGGCTTCTGATTTATTTTATTTCCGGTTTCATTATCAATTATTTTGTAGTCGATCCAACCTAATGATGGCAAACACTTGAAAGTTTCAAAATTTGTCACTATTGTGATTGGTAGTTTTAAATGTTTCTTAATCAGCGGGACAGTTTTGGCCGCAATTTTATCGTACCTGTAGAATTCTGTGTTAAAACAAAAAAGCAAGACTCCTTTTTTAGTCATCCTACCTCAGTGTTTGAAATTGTTTGTAAGTTTGATGGTACTGATTGAGTACTTCTTGATTTTTCTCGATCAACCTTTCGAGAAATTGGGTTGGATTAGTAATTAAAGCAGGGTTGTCGTTGCTGTCTAACACAACAAACTGTTCTTTGTGTTTCAATAGATTTTCAACAAGGTTAATTGTTTCAGCGTTCGCTAAAAACAAATGACCATCATAGGCAAGTATCATTCTGGATTTCGCTTTTTCCAGAGCGTTCTGTTTGCCTAAAGCAATGTCAAATGATCTATCTGACTGTTTTTTTAGTTCGTTAATGTCCATACCACAATTATAATGTAATTATGGTGGAAACTCAACCGTGTAAAATTATTATGATGTACTAGAACTTGAACTTGTACTTGATTCTGCGTGAGCGTTTGTTAAACTTGCAGTTGTTGTGCTAGTTACTTTCAATAAGTGAGTATGGGTACCGTTCCTGTATGCTGTAGCATCAGCACCTTGTGGGTTTGGATTATCGAAAGTTGTATCAGCCGCGCCATCAGTAGAAATCATTTTAATTTCCATTTCAGTTGCTGAACCTACTGCCGCGTTTAACTTAGCAGTCACTTCTATGTTGTTAGAAGCATATGGATAAGTGTCGTCAGCCACTGCGATGATAGCCTGGTGTGAAGTTGTTAAATCGTGAAACCCTCTTGCCAAGTTATCTGTTACAGTCTCGCCCGATCCTGATCTTGTTGAAGCCTTTGATCCGATATCTAGATTTCCTAATGCAGTGTAGATGGCGTCCCATGAACTATCTTTTCCAGTTGCACCACCACCAGTACCACCATTACCTGTTCTATTCGCATAAACTCTGATTTTACCGCCTGCGTTAAAAAAGTGTCTCATTTTATTTGCGTTAGCAAATACTACTGTATGGGTTGTAGTAAATACGCCGGTCCAAGTTGAACTTGATGTACCTGTTTGCTTAACTCCCGATGTTGTTACTGCTGATGTACTTGGGCAACCATTTGAAACAGATGTAGACAGAGATGCCAAATTTGTAACAAGTGCAGATCTTACTGCGACTGGATCACCTGCTGTTCTAGTTGCAGTTGAAGTTATAGTATCTCCTGTGTGTCCAGCAACCGTATCCATCGCTGAGAACAATGCGTTCCACTGTGATGCCTTGATCTGTCCACCTACGGCCACTACTGGCACGTCAGATTCACCTAGCCCTTGGTCTGCTGAACCGGTACCACCAATGTGATTGATCCCAAAAGGACTTGAACTGCTATTAACAAATACATTATATTCATCATCTAATATTTTTTCACCGGCTACGTATCCCATATCGCTATTTTACTCCTATCACACACTCTGTAAGTGCTGTTTCTTTGTTATATTTATCCTTGATCACCCTCCCTAACACGTTAAACGCTGTGCATTCGTCCAAATTCGCCACTCTGGCTTCACCATTACCTGCTGACACAACTCGATCACCTGCTTTGGCTGTGCCTGTTAGTTTAACGAAGACACGTCCTTTAAGAGCCACCATAGGGTGTGAATCATTATTTCCTGCTTGAGCATTCATCAAAAATGCAGGTGACTCAGATATTACACCAAAGACTGCGTCTGATAATTCGTCTTTACACTTAGTAATCTCAGAGTGGCCACCTAAGATGACAACATCTCCTACTTCAGTCTCACAATCGGCTTCATATCTTTCTGCCAAGTCAGCATATTGGGCCGCTGTTGATGTAGCGTGAACAATGTTTGCTCTTACATCAACTAATGTTGGTGCTTCTAATTCGGTATCAGTATCGGAGGCCTTAAAGGCTGTCCAGGCACCGCCAGCATTTCCGTGAATTGAAGTGCCATCATCTGCGAATGTTTCATCCCACACCCAGTAAAGATTCTGTTCAGTAGCGGAAGATGTCTCTCCCCTATTTACTTTTAGTCCAGTGTGGTTAGGCATACCTGCGTTGTTAGATATGTTCCTGTTCAATTCGATTATATTGTCTTCGACTGACAATTTAGATGTGTTGATTATTGTTTGTGTACCATCTACGGTAAGGTCGCCGACTCTTAGATGGTCAATCCTGCCTGCCGCTCCGTTTATTCTAAGTGCTTCTTTTGTGACACCACCATCATTGACTGTGAATATGATGTCTTTGTCTACAGTGGTTTGTGCAATGGTAAAATTATCGCTTGACAGAGTCATTGTAATATCGTTACCAGCACCTATCCGCATACCAGCGTCTGACTGTATCGTCAATCTACCTGTTGTTGTATCGTTTTCGTCAGATCTTAAAAAGTTCGCCGCAACAACACCACCTAATGCATCTGAATCTGTTGCAGTTCCTCTAAATTTGGCACTTGCAACCGTAGATGATAATTGTAAACCCTGTGCCACAGTGGCAAAACCTGCTGTCACTAATGCCGCCGCCGCTGTATCTGTAGGACTAGGAGTAAATGCTAAATTTGAAACCACGCCAACCACCGCGTCATTGGCTACAAGTTTTAATATAGATCTGTTTGCACCTGTGTTATCTTTAACTGTTTCTGGAACTACCTGTGTAACACCAGAACCTGCTACAGTAGTTGGCCCAATCAGTGTCCAGGCTAATCCAGAATAGATATAAAGTTGAACATTTGTTGTGTCAAGCCACAAGTCACCAGTCACTGCATTTGTAGGTGCAGTGGCCGAGTTAGTTGTTGATCCAACAGGTTTGAATTTTGAACCTGTGTATACATTAAGTTGATTATTTGTTTTGTCATACCACAACTGACCTGTAATTTTATTTGATGGTGCACTTGTGTTGTTAAAATTTTCTAGGAGTTTGATAAGGTTCTCATTTAACTTCTCACCGAAGCCTGCGTAACCTTTTCCAAACAGTGCAAGATCCGTCGTTGCAACGTCGATTGTTCCATCGGCCAATGTGACCAATAGCGTTCCAAATGTGTTGTTAATCTTGTATGCCATTTATTATTCGTTGTTTGATGCGTTATCTCTTACTTCTGTTAAGAAACTAACATCGCCAACTAATTTAATCAATATCGTTGCAAGTTCTGGTGTCAGCATAGCGTCAATTTTTGCTTCTTCTTCAGTTGTCCACGCCGTCTCATAATTTGCATTGATATAGTCTGCGACTTCCTGTTTTGTTGCCATTTAATGTACTCCTTATGCTTATTTATTACGTGATTCGATCTGCTCATCGTCAGATATCCAAGTTAAATCCTTGGAGTATGATCCATCAAGATCTTTCAAAAAAGTCTTTACATTACTCTCAGTAAGTGCCATATTATGGTATTTTGTGTACCTTTTGTGTAGTGCTTGTTCTTTTGTAGCCGTATACACCAACTTTATACCTTTGTTTTTGGCTAGATCCATGATACTGTCTATACACTTTTTCAAGCATTTGTGCGTGTCCCTTGAATCAGCATGTTTGTCAGTCACTATCCATTCCATGAATGCAAACTGTGTCCCTACGCCAATGTACAATCCTCCAGCACATACAGGTTTTCCGTTGATCTCTACCACTATTCCGTCTGGTGGCAAACACTCCTTTGGCACCACACCGAACTCCCATTGTTTCCACCACTGTACCAATGTCTGATAATCTTTATCTCTGTCCCAATTTCTACTTTGCATACTTTTGTAAAACTATTTTATTGATGTTGTAACCTTTGCTAAAACATAAGTCAACACAGTCTGCCACTTCACTTGGGTCAAGTTTAGGATATTCCTCCCAAAGTCCTTTGCTCATATCTGTTTCAACAGTGTCAGGACATATATCATACAGTTGGATTGGCTTCTCAAATAAATCCTGCTGTGCTTTTTCGATATATTCAATTAGTTCTTTCTTGTTTTTACAGTACCAATTGTATTCTTGCTGTTTCAAACTACTGTCCATTCCTGCCTGTGTGCCTGAGGTGCTTGTAATTATTGCAACATGTTTCTCTTCATCCTGATACAATCTTACTATTTCTTTTAGCATTCTAAGTTGCCAGTCTTTATCGTATGCGTTTAACACAATATATTTAAAATTTAACATTTGTTTTACAATTATATCACAGTCTTCATTGATGTTAAAGCCTGTTTCTCTTGAAACGCCATAGCAGTGATAATCACGAGCGTTGTACAGATCGTATATGGCCTTACCTATACCTCGGGTATGTCCTGTAATGAATATTCTAGGTTTTTTGCTTTCGAGACTCATATGTGTCCACTAAATTTTCCAGGCCTTCAAAACATTCAGAATAGTTCTGGTAATATTTTTCAAACTCCTCTTTAGTGTATAATGATTCTTTGAAAAAGTCAATTAATAAGGTTGTTCTTTCCCTAGGATTGTCGTTAAATCCGTTATGTATTTGTATTGCAGGTTGGAATACCATTGCTTCTCCGGTTTTCCATGTATAAAGTTCTTTCTTTTTTGTTTCCAGATCACGAATATACATACCACTTTTTGATCCACCACCGTCATCGAGACATAATTGATATCGCCATCCGCCTTCGTCGTCTGTGTGATTGCCAATTCTAGTGTTTGGTCCGACTGTCATTATAGCCACGTTAGTTTTATATGGAAATTTTCTAAGGATAGAATACAAAATAGGATAATCATTATATAATTGTCCTTCGTGTTCACCTGACTGAATACCTAAAGCCTGCCATTGTCCATGCACGTAATCTCCTGACTTGTCATCAAAGTCGTCTGGTAAACCTCTGACGCTGTCGGAAAAATCCTCAGGATCTAAAAAAACTTTGTTTGGTTGTGTGTCAAACTCATGTTTGATCTCACGCCAGTATTTTTCCAACTGTCTGAAACATTCTCCCTGCTGTCCTTGGTAGAAACTTTTATCAAGCATTTAGTATATTAACATTTTTATCATGAATCTGTCTATCATGATCCTGCCAATTACTAAAAAATTCTTCGCCGTGGTTGGATAGTTCTTGTTGTTCGCTTAGTTCGAAGTAGTCTGTAAATTCTATACCATTTATTAAAATTCTTCGGTGTTCAGATCCAAACACATATACGATTGCATCTTCGGTTCCGAGTTTGACTCCGTGCCTACTGTTCTCAACACGTGTCCATTTGCCATCTTCTTTGACCATGTGTGTACCAGATACATGTATTCCTTTGTAGTCGAAAAGGTTGTCTATTAAGAATTTACCAGTTGCAAATACTTTGCCACCGACAGCCACCTCGTCACCTATGTCCACTGTTTCAACTGCTTTCAAAGTGCCATCTGCCATTGTGACCATTGTTCCTGCTATGAAACAACCACCACCTGATCCTCCTCCGCCTGAACTTGAACCTCCGCTGGCGTCACCAAATCCTGCCGCTGTTGATAAGAAATTAATACCTGAATTGAATAATGCCTTCCATGCTCCACCAATTTTTACATATCCTGCTGTAATTTGTTTCCACGCACCGCCTACCTTGAAGAATGCATCGTTAATTGATTTCCATGCTCCACCAACTTTAAATTTTCCTTCTACACTGATATTGAAAATGACTACTGCTTTTCCGTCACCGCCTGACTGGGCAGGCTGTCCGCCAACTGCGATGCCAGCCACATAGTGTGATGAACCTGTTCCTCCTGGTGTAACGCCAGATCCAACAGACGAAGTTGTAAAGCCAGTCTGTGCCAGGTTCAATCCTGATGATCCGCCTGTGCCGCCATTGTCTCCTCCACCTGCGTCACCCGACTTGCCGCCGCTAAAACCTCCACCACCTGCACCGGCACCACCACCGTCTCCTGAGTGATCTTTTCCTTCCTCACCTAGTGTGCTTGGAGAGTTTGATGTCGCTGATGTTGTGTTTACTCCTGCTGTACCGTCAGATGCCACACCTGCACCGCCACCTCCTCCGCCGCCACCGGCTATGTGCTGTGCTGTGCCTCCTATTGATACTACTGTGGCTCCGCCACCGCCACCGCCTGCTCCTGATGAGCCACTGGGGCCAGAGCTACCACCGTTGCCGCCTGAAAATCCAGTTTTGCTTTTTCCGTTGTTTCCACCAGGTGCTCCACCACCTGCTGATCCACCTGCGCCACCTCCGCCTACTGCTATTTCAAGCGTGGTGCCTATCTGTGCCGAGGATATTGCAAATCCAGTGTGTTCTAAAAAATGACCAGCGGCTCCAGTTCCTCCCGGGCCGGCTCTGTCTCCGTTTCCACCACCTCCGGCACCACCCCATAGGAATACGTCAATACTTGTAGTGCCTGGCGGAATAGTTGCTTGTTGTAGAGTACCGCTGTAGTTGAATGTCTTAACGACTGCTACCATGGGATTATGCCTCCCTTACGAACCAGAGATCTCCGTCTACACCTTGTCCTGATGTTGGTGCTGAAGTCTCAACATATCTGTTACCTGCTATGCTGTTGCTACCATCATCACTGATAAATTTTCCGCCCCAAAGTTTTAGTGATTTAGTAATTTGTCCTGTAGTTGGGACAGCAACACTTGATTCACTTGTTGATGATGTGATGTCTGAACCAACCGCCGCCAAATTTAGGTTAGTGACAGTCAATAGTCCTGCCGCTGTTGTTCTCAAAAATCCTGAATTTTTATTTGCATTACCGTCTGCCACGGCATCTGTGTCTCTAATCAGATGAGAATATGAATTATTTTCACCTGCTGTCCACCTGTTTTCTGAAACATCATAGAAAAGTCGTGCATCGTTAGTGTCTGATGTTTCAACAATCACTCCTGAATCTGCTTCAGAATTGCCTGTGTTTAATTTTATGAAAGCATCATTTACAATGTTTATTTCACTAGAACTATTCTCAAATTCTCCAGATATTGTTAAGTTTCCTGTTACTGTAACATCTCCTGTCAAACTAATTGCACCAGTGGCACCTGTAAATTTTAATGGAGTTTTAGTTGCGCCGCCGTCATTGATTGTAAAACTTAAATCCTTATCCTGTGAAGTCTGTGCAACCGTTACATTATTACTTGCAACCGATACTGTCAATTCTTGCGAGTCACCAATGATTATACCTGTATCATTATCTATTGTTAGTGATCCTGTTGTTGTGTCATTTGCATCTGCTCTTAATAAATTTCCGCCTGCTATAATAGTTGCAGAGCCATTCGTAGTGCCTGAGACATCTATATTTGCCGCTTGTGTGTTTGTTCCCTCGAACACTGCACTAAGCGTTGAATTAAGTGTAAACCCTGCTTTGATTTCTGCAAAGCCTGTTTGTGATGCACTAGGAGTAAACGTTTCTTTCGAAAGGATTGCTACTCTAGTGTTTCCAACATACATCGATGACACAACTTTGTCGCCACCTGCACTTGCTAGGGTTTCTATCTTCCATCCTGATAAGGTTTGTCCTTTTGTGTAAACTGGACCTATAAGGTGCCAAGCACTACCTGTGTAGACATACAACTGATCATCGTCTGTGTCTGTCCAAAGGTCACCTGCAGAAGCCGATGTTGGTTCTGTTGCTTGTGCTTTTGCGCCACCTGTTGGTTTAAAACTCGAACCATCGTAAACTTTGATTTGGTTGGTATTTGTGTCCATCCATAACTGACCTTTGAGAGGTGCAGATGGTGCCGTAGTCGAGGCAGTGTTTTCTAGTAATTTGACAAGGTTTTCATTTAGTAATTCACCAAAACCTGAAAAACTCTTACCAAAAAGTGTTAAACTTGTTGTGTTGTCAATAGTGCCGTCTGTAATTGTAGCAACTACTGTTCCGTCTGTTTTGTTTATTGTGTACGCCATATATGGTATTTATTACGCCCTCGCTCCTTATTATCCTACACTTATTTTCAAGTCTGTTCCATCTCTCCAAAGTTGTCCTGCATTACTAGGATCACTTGTGGGTAGATTCTTCATTAAAATTATAGCAGGTATCATATCTATTGCACCTGTTCCTGAAGCATCTAGTTGTAGGTTATCGTTTGTCCTAGACGCTGTAATTAGGTTATCGTTTATTGTTACACCTTCACTTTTTATTTCTGTTGCTGTAACCGTATCAATAAATGCATTTGCAAATTCAGTCCCATCTGCACCTAAGTTGTAAGTGCTATCGGCACTAGGAAGTATTGTCTGTGATGTTAAAGTACCAGAAAGTGTTCCGCCAGAGAGCAATAAGTTTAAACTAGCAGATCCTGTCACAGTACCTGTGACATTTCCTACTACATTACCTGTTACGTTTCCAACCACTGCACCTGTAATAGGTCCAGTGAACGCAGTTGCATTTACTGTGCCAGAAACATCTAATTTTGTTGTTGGTGTAGTTGTCCCAATACCGATTCTAGATTCTGATCCATCTATGGTCATCACTGTTGTTGTGACACCAGCATCGTTAACTTTAAATGTGATATCACTATTATTGACCACATTAGAGATGACGCCTCCTGTACTGTCCACAGTCAGAGTGAAATCACTATCTGCTCCTACAGTAAGTCCGCCATCGTTAGCGATTGCTATCGTTCCAGATGTTGTGTCATTTGCGTTAGATCTTAGATAGTTGGCCGCCGCTACCCCACCTAACTTATCAGAATCGTCGGCAGTACCTTGGAATTTTAAATCACTTATTGCTGTTGAAAGTGTTATACCTTTTTTAATTGTTGCAAATCCACTGATGGCTATTTTTGGTGTGAAGGTATCCTCGGATACAATCGCTATTAAGTTGCCATCATTAAACCATTTAGTAATATTCTGATTTGCATCTGCTGAATCTAAAATAGTTTCATACACAAAACCATTACTAGTGCCTGTTGCACTTGGCGGACCGACTAATACATTACTTGAACCATTATAAAAATATAATTGTCCCGTATCTGAGTCAATCCATAGATCTCCTTGTGAAAGTGTGCTAGGTGCTGACGATTGATAAGGCACATTTCCACCTGCTGGCACAAACGCTGAACCAGAATAAACTTTTAATTGTGCATTTGTACTGTCATACCAAAGTTGTCCTGATATAGGTTTTGTTGGAGCAGATGTATTAGAAAAATTTTCTAATAAGTGTAAAAAGTTTTCCGCAATCTTTTCCCCATAACCCGCATATCCTTTTCCTATAAATGAAAGATCAGTCTGTGTGTTGACCACCCCATCCTGTACTGTGAATGAACCACTACTTGTCTTGTTTACAGTATATGCCATTAGTATCCTGTGTTACCACCTGACGTAGTTCCACTGACTGTGTTTGATGTTGACACTGCTGTTGAACTTGTCTCAGTGAATGTTGTTAAACTTTGAATCCTTAATGTGTAGTCTATCTGAATCAGTCTGTTTAATGATTTCTGCACCGGGTGGAATATTACGTGAGTAAGCAGTTTATTCGTTGAGCCATTCTCGGTTCCTTCCCAACTTTTTAGACCAAGTTCATCAAAAACAAAATCTCCATTGAAATCTGTTGTATTGTCGAATGCCGCTTGCCCTGTTGGCTCTCCATAATCTAAAGTACAAGTGCAAACTATGTCAGTGTACTTGTTTCCAGCAGTGTGTCTAATTTCCATTTTGTTTCTGGTAGTATCCTTGTTGGTTGCAGAGTTATCGTCAATTACTTTATAAAATGTTTGATTATACAAAGTTGCATTTGTGCCTGTTGAATTTGGAGTCAGATAGGTTATGATTCCTGTTGGATCTACACTTGTACCACCATTTCCGAATGCCATTTCATGCACAAATCCTGTGCTTTTATTTGCTAACGAGTTGGCAAGAGCCTGAGACATGTTTTCATAATGGATAGCATTTCTTTTGTCCACAATGACCTCTCCTGTCTCTGGGTCAAAAATCTTAATGTGCCCCGTCATCATAACACCAGTGTTATCTTGAGGCTTCTTATTCTCTTCTTTTGATTCTGTTGGTTTGTTGTCCTGTGTCATCTA
>CEUT01147869.1_pt1 | contig 12903 bp, 6 predicted proteins | sample 531401 | NCBI WGS metagenome assembly CEUT01 (sample SAMEA2622821, study PRJEB7988) | marine metagenome | biome: marine biome (ENVO:00000447); feature: surface water layer (ENVO:00002042); material: "saline water (ENVO:00002010), including plankton (ENVO:xxxxxxxx)" | depth 5 m | reverse complement strand
GGTTCAACCGAACAAGTTAAATTGTGGGAATGTAGGGCTTGTTTAGGGATATGGTCAGAAAAAATTTGAGGGGGGCTTCGGCCTCCCTCGCTTTTTTTTGGTTTTTCACCCGTTCTGTAAAATTTATTTTGTTCGGCTAAATCAGGAGATTAAACCATACAATTGTAAAGCGTCAATTAGTGCATCTAATTTAGTTCTAAGATTTCCAATTTCTGTTTCTAAAGAAGCCACATATAAATCCACAGAAGGCTCAAAACCTGGGCTTGCAGTAGGAACTGCGGCTGGTCTAGCAATAACAGATGTTGCACTCAAATTATTGACTGTTTGTTTTGAAGCAACGGCTGTTCCAAAGAAACCAACATTAGAACCATCGTGATTCAGATTACCATCAATTTCAATTTCTCCACTTAAGCGAATTCCTCCACTAACCTGCAATTCAACAGCAGGGTCAGAAGAACCCATATTAATACCTACTTTACCAGAAGATAGAATTCTCATAATTGTATCAGAGGCGGCCACATTTGTATCGGTTGCAGAACCATGAGCAATATCAAATTGATTCCCGTCTCTTTCACTAATTTGCCACCTATCGGTGTCCCACGCCGCACCATCGGTAGGGGCCGTATTGTCATTATTAACATGAATACCCCCATAGCGAGTAAAACCTACATTTCCATCGGTTGATTGAAACCTTGCCGTATATACAGCATCTCCGCCACTACTGATTGTCTGCTTTACATGAAGCGGGTTAGTAGGAGCAGTAGTGCCAATACCAACATTTCCCGAATCATCAATAATCATTCTTTCCGAACCTGCAGTATCAAAGCGAATTTTATCTTCATCTGAACTTTCTTCAACTTGAATTTTAGTATCTCCGTCAGCATCGGCAGTAGCACCACCACCGCCGACATCATCTGGTGCAACAAGTTTTAATTGATTATTTGTCGCATCTCTCACCAATAGCCTGTCATTTGCAGAATCTAAACTAGAAATATCAGTCAAAGCACTACCTGTCAATTCTACATTACCTGCGTTCCCTTTCATTTCTAAAATTTCGGTATAAACATTTGAGTTAGCATAAGCAACAGAAAGGGTATTTGATTCTTTTCTATTTGTAAAATACTGAAACTCCATTGTTGAGGAATCATCTGTAAATAGAACAATGGCAATAGGAATATCACCATTACTCATTTCGGGAACAATATTATTTGTTGTTGTTGTTCTAACAGCAAAAGCGTTTGAAGAATTAACAACAACCAAAGAATAAGTTTTACCTGCGGCAGTATCTCCAATAGAAATAGCACTTCCAGCAGTAATAGCGGCCTGTAATTCACCATCTCTTACCACCTTTCCACTTGTAATATTGATTGTATTTTTACTTGCGGCAGTAATATTGAAATCAGTTGAGGTTTTAACAGGATAACTACCTGTTGAATAGACAGACAACGCCTTAATTAAACCCGTATGTGGCGCATCTACGCCATCGGTTAATTGTGCGCTAACTGTTGTTCCTAATCTGCTAAAGTGATATGGGTTGCTTACCATCTTATTCCACCTCCATTGTAATGAAAATCTGTAATCTTTCTGTTGCACTAAAAGGCCCAACACCTTCAAAATTAACTCTTTGTAATAAGGTAGGTGTAGAATTGAATAAACCTGCCTCTCTAATAACTAATCCAGTAATATCTGAACCTAATACCTCTAATTTTACTTGAACTACATTTTCCGAAGATTTATCAGCAGTAGTAGAAACAGTAGCCGTTAAAGGAACATCTAAAGAAGTTGCTAAAGGAGAGGTGGTATTCCCACCTTGCCCAATTTTACTATTGCTAGTATTTACTTCATCTTTAAGTTTAGTTGCCAAAATTTTTCTAAATTCATCAGTTATCATAGGTCTTCCTCCAAGAGAGTTGTGTGGCTGATTGTTCCGCCTCCGAATCCAATGGTGCTGGCATTCGTATTTAAAGTATGCGAAAAGCCAAGTGTAATACCAGTTTGCGTTCTTTTACGAATAGTTAATTGAATTTCTTTAATCTTGAAATTTTCAAAGAAATCAAATGTATTTTCGTTTGATGGATAATCATTTCTTCTAAGGTAAGAATCGGTTTGGTTATTTGCTAACAATACTTCTGCAAATCTATCCTCTATGTTTTTAATATATTTTCCTAAAACAAGAGTTGTAATGCCGCTAATTTCATATTTCATCTCTAAAACAACATAAAGGTTTCTAGGAATATTTTCCTGTTTAATTTCAACAGTTACAATATCTCCACTTGAAAGGGTTTCAGCATCCCTAATGTGAGTTTTAACATTTAAATTACTAGTGTCATTATTATGCAGTTTTAGTAAATCAAATGCTCTTTTATCAACATCAATTTGGGATTTTAATTTCTTTTCAAAAATCTCTAATGTCTTTTTGCCAATTTCTTTAATGCTTCTAATATTTTTCTTAATTGCTCTATGACTACTCCCATAAACAACAATTTCGTTATAGAAATCAAAACCACTATCAACTAACTCATACTCAAGAATATTATCATCATTAAATTCAAATTTAGAAACCCTAGACCCGCTATCAATGTTTCTTGAAGTAATGGTTCCTACTGAATCAAATAATTCTTTGTCTTTTAAATTTAAAAGGTATTTTGATAAAGTATAGAGAGAGGTTCCTTGAAAATCAGGAGAAGCATAGATAGAATAATTTGAACGGGTAAGAGAATGAGTAATATCATTCTCTTTAAATAATTCTTCAACTAAATCTTCAGCATCCTTTGATATATCAAGGGTTGAGCCGATAATCGCTCTTTTATCATCTTCCTGTATATCTCCATTTACCTTTAACTCAAAAGGCTCGGAAACAGATACTACTCCTTCAAGATATTCAGTTCTATCTAAAACAAGTGATGAATAATCCCCATAGTTTGATAATTTCGTTCCAGACAAAATAGACCTCTCCCCATCACTTAAACAAAGTTCTAGTTCTGTGTTGTCTAAAATTTCATCTATTTCAGTCCTAGTTCTTAATACTGTAAATCCACTATTCGTAATATTATCTGAATCAACAATTACATACATAGAACGAATGCCTTCATTAGCCATATTTTGACTATTTGACCTATCGTTATCCTGTCCACTAAGATAATGAAAATCTCTAATGTCTTCATACATTTCGTTTGTATTTGACTTTTTAGTATATTTTCTAGAAAGATGATTAATGCTCATTTCTTTTGGTGATTCATTCCAAATACAAACTGGATTAGGTTGCATGATAACATATTCTTCATTTGTAGCATCTATATCTATATCTGTAATAATCCATGAATAGTCCTCTTCGTTTGTTATGCTTGTTGTGGTGTCATAATTATGAGAAACAATATAAGCAATACCTGAATCAACATGAACATCTCCGCCAAAGTTATTTGTTCGGCTAATAGTATTCCCTTGACTATCCTTTCCTTTAACGGGAACTAAATAACACCCAGTCAAATCAACAAACTTTAAAAAATTGTATTTACCAAGATGAGATAATTTAAACGCATGGTATTGATTATTTCCTACTGCCTTTCTTGTGCTTGTTGCTGCAATAGTATCATTAGTATCAATAAAGAATTTATATCCCGCATATACTCCTGCAACATTGGTTTTTTGTATGTTAGAATTTTGGTTCTTAAAATACGCATAATTTACTCCTGAGTAAATAGGAACATGTAAATCCTTTCCACTTCCTAATCCACCCGATTCATTGACTGTTGTTAAAAACATCTCTGTTGGCGTTGTGCTTTGCCCTTCAACAGCAGAAAAATCATCTTGAACACTATATTTATCTAAAACTGTAAATTTGTATCTGGTCAGATTTGAGTAATTAGAAGAAGATAAATCCGCCGCTTCAAAATCAGCGTAATCAAATTGTTTCATAAATGCTGCTAAATGACCGTGTTTAACAGTTGCCTTTGTTTCAAAAACAACATTTCCTAATGTGCTAACAGAAGCCGAAATAGCATTACTTAAAGTAACTACACCTGAACCTGAAATACTTGATACAAATGTGCCAGCAGGAACATCTCCTCCAATATAAGATGAAGTTATTCTATCTCCTACTGTTAATTGTCCATGTTGTCCAGCGACATCTACAATTGCTGAACCGCTTCCTTGAAATTGACAACCTGATAAAGTGATAGTAGTTCGTAAAAAGGAACTCCCATCATCTCTAAGCGTTAAAGGACTTGACATACCATAATTTCTTGTTTTGTCAAACTCAACCAATTTTTGACTATATTTATTCGCAAATTCATTACCTGCAACTGCAGAAGAATCACTAAATCCATTATTTGAAGGCTCACCAAAAATAAGGGCTTTTTGGGGATGAAAAGATTCACTAGGAGATGCAGCACTATCATTAAAATAGGCTGCATCTTTTAATCTTCCTGTTAAAGTAGCAGAATTAGAAACATCGCTGGCCTTGATAATATAAACAAAGCCCGTGTAGTAATCCCCATTGTCGGGTTTATGATAAACATGAGCAGATACATCTGCTCCACTAATAGAAATAACTTTACCCCAAATAACACCATTTGTTAAATCAACTAACAAATCATCAGCAGACATAACAGGCGTATTAGTGAAAGTAATTGTGTGTCTAAAAAGACTATTGTAAGTATAATCACTAGTATTCGCAATTGAAGAAACTGAGCCTCCACTATCTGCTACTTGAGAAACATCAAAATTATATACTTCAACTGGCCGAACAAATGCTTCTTTATTTATTTTTGTTTCTGGATTGATGGGGTTAAAAGCAAAATCTGTCATAAACTCAGTTAATCGCATAAGTCCAAATCTTTTTAATGAAGAAAGAGTTTTATTAGACTCAATAATTGAACTATGAGAATATGAACTATCTAAATGTGTTTGTCTTGTTGTCTGCCCTTTTACCTTTTCTTTTTCTTCCGAAAGACCCGTATCTCTGATATTTTTCATACTTAATAGGCCATATTTTTTAATATCTCTTGTAGTGCTATTCATTAGACTATCTGTTCTACTAGAAGAATAAGGATAAAGGTCGGAGTTGATAAATAAGAATAATCTACTAGCAGTTGGGTTTGGACTAAATAAAGAATCTTCCAAATCATCTCCTGTTGTTATCCCATCTGAATAATCAACAAATCTAAGATATTTAAGTTGAGTTGAAACATTCGCATAATTTGGAATAATCGGCCTAGCGTAATTAGAGCAAGTTGCAGGTAATATTCCTCTCCTTTCAATCGGAAGTATCTTATTTGATGTAGAACTTCCTAACTTATTATAATTTACTTTATTTCTCCCTTTGTATGCCGTAGCATAATAATTGTATATAGGAGCAGAGGAAATTTGTTCTGTATTAAGATTGCTTAAAGAAAATCTTGATTTTTCTGCTCCTATTTTACCTTTTTCTAAATTAAATATTCTAAAAATAGAATGTCCAAATTTATTTGAATAGGATTTATAAGTAGAGTTATCAAAGGTTTCAAAATTAATAATATTCAATTTTGGCCCAAGAAGCGCAATTGTTTTTCCTCCATGCAAATGCGCTCCATTTGTTAAATGCAATTCGTGATGGTTCTTTGCTGAAGGTATTTGGACTAGTGCATTATCATTCCAAGAAACATTTTTGTATGGAAATGTTCTTTTTATTTTCAATTGTGAAGGATAACTTGTATGCCACCCTCTATTTATTTGTTTGTGTAGCCTTCCAACAAAAACTCTTTCACCCGTTGTCAAGTCTTCAATATAAATGGGCGTATTGTAAGGAATGTTATTATTTGAAACACCATCAACATCAATAGAACTCCCATTTGCATTAAGACTGCTCGCTCCTTTTGCGTCTGCAACCTTAGTAAATGTTATTTCTGAAGTATTCTTAAAATTAGGATGGCTTCTTCCTAATGTAAGAGGAACATATGGAGCCAATTTAACAACATTGTTTGTTTCTTCTTTTCTTACAGAAAGAATTGTAAAGTCAATCATTGTGTTAATTGTTTCTTTACCTGAACTAAAGATAGTATCTTTTGCTAAAAATATAGAGTCTTTTTCTCCGACTGAATCAGTATTATCTATATTATACCCTACTGCTCTAACATCTGAGTCTGATGATGTTCCTGCTAAATCACTTTCTTCTGCACCTGCCGAAGTTAAAACGGTTCCTTCTCTAAATGATAATCCTTTATCAGCCGCCGCACTTAAATCAGTTGAACTTGTAATGGCTAAATTAGAAGCCTGTGCTTTATTAAAAATAATTTGATTATTTGCCTTCTTATATACTGTTTCGGCGTTTGCTAAAATTGCAGGAAAATCTTCTAATTCTCCAGTTGTTGCAGATGAAACTCCCGATGAATCAATTTTTCCTATAAATCCGATATCAGTATATATTTCTGTTCCTGCGGCAATAGTTAGGCTTGCACCAAAATTGACCGTTTTATCATCAAAACCTAAAGTCGTAATAGTTGTTCCTAACGAAGTAAGGGAAACATAAGGACTTCTTGAAGAATAAATAGTGTCTAATGAATATAAACTGTCTTTATTTATGATGGGATTTACTACCTTGCTAAAAGAATTTCTTCCTGATAAAACTACAATATTGTTTCCTTTTTCAATTTTTTTATTTATTTTCTCAACTGTTCCAGTAAATACTTCATAAAGTATAACATAGTCTCCTTCTACATACTCTAGCCCATTATCGTCAGAATCATGATAATTGTTCTCAAAATTTAAATAAAGCAATTGATATGTATTATCAATACTAACAGAACCGTGAGGGGAAGAGGGCGTTTGATAATCAACAACTGTTGCTTCAATAGCATTTGCAGAATCGGAATATAAAACAACCCTTAGTTTATCTAACATCGTATCTTCAAATCTAACCGTTGTTAGTAAATTACTATTGACTTTACTAAATGCTCTTCTATATACTTTTGTTCCAGAAGTAAAAGCATTAAGAGTAGTAGTATTCGTAAATTTTCCTTCGGTTTCTAATCTACTAAAATCCTTAATAACAATGTTTGCGCCATTTCTTCCATTTACGATACAAATTCTATCTCCAATCTTTATTTCTTCATTTGCCTCAAAGTATTCAGAAATATTAATATGTTCTCCATATTTAGGATTTCTAAGGCTATAATGGAATAAACTACTGCCACTAGTCACAAAAGAATCAATTTCACCTAATTCAATAAAATCAGTAAAACTACCTTGCCCTATTGATTGACGAATGCGATAGTCTTGATTTACTGAAAGTTTTTTACTAATAATCTGATTATTATCAATTATTTGTGTTTCAGAATAACCGGCCTTACCATCAATTGACTCTTCAACATAAGAACCGAAAACATTTGGTAGCAGATTGCTTTTCATAGGCGAGTCTCTATAATGAGTATATCTCGTTAATCCATTTAAAGAAAGTGCGGAATAGTTATCATCACTATCTCTTCTAGCATTAATAAAACAATCATTATAATCTGTATAATCTGTAAAGGTTCCTGTTAATACTGAACTTTCATTACTCGTCGCAGTATCGGGGTCGTCCTTAATTTTTAATTCGTCTTTCAGTTTAACAACATAAGAATATTTACTTGAATCAATAACTCTATAATGAGTTTCAGCCATTGTTACGAAAGAAACCTTTTCAGCACTAGTGCTTAAATCAATACTATTTCCACTACTTGCTTCACTTAATCTAACAAAATATTTAGTATTGTGGTCTAATTCATTGTCTTTTACTGTTTTATCGTTGTAGAAATACCATAGTGGTCTTGACACGACATAATTTGCACCAAAGGTAGAAGCATCTAATCCTCCAGTAATTGCGATGATTTTAGTAGAATTTGCAATAGATGGGCCTTTAAAAATCATAAACTTTGTTCCTTTGGCAACTCTATTACCGAGTTTAGGCTCAAAGGTAAATGAATCTCCGTTAGAATCAGCATTTTCTACGGTATCAATTTTAGCAAAGTGATGCATATTAGCATCATCGGAATGAATTAAAACAAAATAAGTATCTGTTGTTAAATCAATGCTAGCCAAATCAACTCCATTTGTTCCATCATAACATCGTATGGTATGTCCATTTGTATTATCTAAATTAGAGTATTCTGTTAAAAGATTGGTTCCTACTTTATTAATAATAGTATTTGCATTTGAGCCGAGTAAAGTATCATCAGTATGAATAATACCAAAGACCCTTTGAGTAAATGCACTATTTTTTGTAATTTTAGGATTAGTGGGTGTGTCATAATTGTTATCAGAACTTCCCGAAGGAGACTGATAAATAGAAGTCAAACCACCAACTGTTAATGTCATAGATTTTCCTCCTCAAATTGTAAAAATAAAAGTGTTTCCGAAAATTTTGGCATAAGGCTATTAGTATATCTAAACGATTTTTGATAATTTCCAATTACAGCCAATTCATGTATCTCACCCATAAATTGACAATCAGCAGAAGCACTTACATTTCCGGTTGTTTTCTTTCCAATAACAATATCTTCTCTTCCAAAGGTTAGTATTTCACTTGCTAACGATTTTGTTCCAGTTTTTACCAAAGCACCGTTATAATAAATATTAAGTTTTTGTCCTGTTGAAGAGTAGGCAACAGCAACATGATGAATATTGTCAATGTATTTTGGTTCTTTATATGTTCTTGTAAATAATCTAGTAGCCGCAGAAAGAGAACTAACAGAAGTATCTAATGTAATATTGCTTCCTGCGATACCACCAGTAGTAATAGTTCCTAATAAAGTAAAATCAAATTCATTCTCTCTAATAAAAACTTCTTGCCCTTCTGCAAAATTATTTGGGTCAATACCTTGAATAGTTGTTGATGGAGAAGTTATTGGAATGAGATTAATACCAGCATCGTTAAATCGGATTCTGCTATTTTTATCAAAACCTTCAATGTGATTATTGAAATTAGTATCTCCATATTGGTAAGAACGATTATGTGTTGCCTGAATTACAGTATTGCTTTGAAAAGAGCCGCTTCCAGAAGAAGTAGAATATTCAACTCTTATTGCGTATTCTGCTGGTTGATTAGCGTTGATTGTAGTAGTGTTGATTAAATATAGAGAAAAATTTGCACATTTAAAGAAACACATTTTATGTCCGAATCTGTCGCTTGTAGGCAGGTAGGCTTCGCTTAGGAATGTCCCTGTTCCGTTAGCGGGCATGACACCCCTTCGGTTATTCTGCGCTGTTCTGCCCTGTCGCCCTGCTGATGCGCTCCCGTTTATGTCGTATGGAGTCAGCAAGGCTTCAACCGTCCAGTCGCTTTCATGCCCCCATATCCCATAAGGAATATCATCGGTTGTGTCGCTTGAAGTGGACTCAATATCAGGCACATTTTCTGTATAACTGATAGAAACATGGGAATTGCACATGATAGGAAAAACAAGACTTTTTTTCTTGCCTACATATACATCATACATCTAATCACCTCAAGGGAAGATATTTGCCTGTTTAAAGTCCATAGTAAAACTTACATCTGTTGATTCTGCATTTAATTGAAAATTAAAAGTAGAAATATATCCTTTGATTCCTTCAGATGTTTGGGTATTTGGAAAAGCAAATGGGGCGGGAACTCGGATATTATCCTTTTCATTTGCATCTCCTCTGGCTCTAAAAGTAAATGGAATTAAATCACCTCTTGAACCAACACCAGAAGAATCGTTTCTATCAACAAAATTAGAATCAACATTTGAAGGAATAAGAACAACCAATTCATTAAAATTTTGATATTTAGCAAGACTTGAAGAATCAACACTAGCCGCAATCATTTGGGCAATTTCTTGAGCAGTAAAGAAAAGAGCATCATCAGTATGGCTTTTCTTAATATTTGCATCAACAATATAGCCTTCTAATCCAATTGTTTTTTCAGCCGCACCAAAATCAGCACCTACATTTAACGACTCTCCAGTAGCGATACTTGAAAGAGGAATAACGAAATCTAAAACCTGCCTACTTACACCTATACTCACATTTGTGATTTTTAGAGGAATAGTATCTGTAGTCAAATCATTAGAGTCGCTAGCAAAAGCATTTAGTTTTAGATACACATAGTCGCTCATTTAATCACCTCAATAACGAAGAGTTCAAAGTTCTATTAATACTTGTGCTGAACATTTTGCCAATCTTTTCTGCCATTTTCTTTAATTCTGCATCGGAAGAGTTTTTAACATCAACCTTTATGTGGAAATTGTTATTGATTACGGTTTCTTGCTTGGAAGAAGAAAGAATCTTTTTACTATCAGGATTAGAATGAACTCTTGCACCTGCTGGTAAATTCAATAATTCTGGCCCTTCTTCACCAACAATTGCTAATCCACCTGAAGAAACACCCCCATCTGCAAATAAATCGGGCATTTTAAATTTGTCAACAAAATCACCAATAGACTTTACAAGTTTAGAAATTGGGTCAGCAAACATTCTTCCAAGTAGGCCACCTAATAGAGCAATGCCTAAGCCTAACCAAATAGGAACTTGAACGGGTAATAATGCAATAAAGGCTATTGCTGCAGCAACTCCCAAAGCAACCGCTATTAATGTTCCTAAATATTCATCAAAAGGAACACTTCCTGCCCAAGCCATGAATTTATTAAATGTTTCAATAGCCAGTCCTCCAATAAAAGCCATTATATTACCTAGAGTTAGAACAAGAAGACCACCAACAAATTCTAAAGCACCCATCCCCATTGAAATAATCCCATCAACTGTCTTTTGAAAGTCTCCTTCCAATAATCCATTGATAAACATCATCATACCATCAATATATTTACCTACACCGTTAAAAATTAATTCAAATCCTTTCTGCGCTACCTTTACTACTGCATCAAAAGCCTTTGAAAATACTTTTTCATTCTTTTTAATAAATGCTACAATGCCAACAATTGCAGCAACAACAAGAACAGAATAAAGTAGCATCTTTGCGAAGAATTGAATAACCAGTCCTATTCTAGAAAATAATCTAACGATTCCATATTTACTTTTAGTTCCTGCTTTTAATAGTTCCGAGAAGGAATTATTACCGATTAATTTGAATCTCTTATTAAAAATATCAAATTTAGAGAAAAACTTTCTAAATCCTTTTTGATATTTATTTAAAACGCCTTTAAGTTCGCTTCCTTCGGTATCAAGTTCATCTCTTCTTTCAACACCTACGGTAATTTTTCTTTCAAGAATGGCTTGCTCTTCTTCTATATTATCATCCCTACTAATACCATATCTTCTTTCTATTGCTGCCTTTCTTGCATCGCTACCTGCCGCAAGCAATTTATTGTATCCTTCTAATTTCTTTCTATTTTCTTCAATTTCACTATCAACTACACTATATTCAGCAGCAATCACAGCCATTTGGTCTTTAATTCTATTTACATCTTTTTGAGAAGGAACCATAGAACCAAACATTCTACTAAAAATATTTGCAGTTTCTTTACTTTCAGGTCTTAATGTTCTCATAATTCCGCCCATCGCATTTAAAGCAGTAGATGTTTTATTGACCAGCCTAAACATTCCAGGCGGTAAAAATCCATACATAAACTTTCTAACAGTAGCGGCTTCAAATCCTAAAATTTTAACATTTTCTTCTGTGCCTGTTAGAACTTTAGCAAAATACTCTAAAGATGTTCCACCAGCATCAGTATAGGCTTTAAATGATTGCATACCTAAATTAAAACTAGCCAGATTTTTATCTGATTTTCCCTGTTGGTCTGCTAAAGTTCTCAAAGCCCTTTGATAAATCCTTGTTCTAATATTGAGGGCCTCAGTTGTATCATCTGTTTTTTCTAATCCTTCTCGGTATTGTTTTTCCCACGCATCTGCCGCTTTTTTAGCGGCGGTTGTTTTATCAATTGCTTCTGCTTGTTGTTTTTCTGCATCCAATCTATTATTCATTGTTTGCATTAAATTAACGATAGTAGTATTATTTCTATCCAATGAATCATTTAAATCCACTAGACTAGTATTCATCAACTGCTGTTGTCTTCTGCTCCTATTACCTGCATCTGCTAATCCAATCAATGCTTGTTCAACATTAGAAAAATTAGCAGCAAGAGCAGCAGAAGTATCATTATTGTCTTGTAAGTTATGATAAAGACCTTCAAGCATTCGGTCATAATTATTCATGCTTTGAGTATTGTTTTGAACAACCGTTCTTAATAAAGCATTTGTGTCAGAAAATGCTCCGACTACTTCATTTGCTTTTTCTTGAGAAAGAGACAGTTCAACTAAAGCACCCTGAAATTCACTTACTGTTGAAATAAGTTTCCCAAATTTACTATTTAAGGATTCTATTTCCCTTCCAACTGCAAGAATTTCCTCTTTAGCATCTTTGACCAAAGAATCACCTCGTAGCCTTCTCCATTTCTTCTGCTTCTAATTCTTTTTGGATATAAAACATATCTAGTAATTCCGAAACTAAACTAGCAGGTAATTGATATACCTCTAGTGGACTGATAGAAAACTCTTTTGAGAGCGTATAGACAATTAAAAGGGAAGCCTCCTTTGGAGACAATTTTCCCGTTTTAAGTCCATGCTTCAGTTTTCTTCTTTTCCCGCATCATCCTCCAAAGCATTAAGAGGATTCGGAAGGATTTCTTTAAGTTGATTGCCTACATATGGAGTCAATCTGAGAATATCAATTGCTGAAAGACTAGGTTCAGTCTTTGTAATGAAATTTTCAACCATGTATTTGAACATAGCATTCAAGTCCAAATCCATGCTTTGCGTTTTTGTGTTAATTTTCATAACAGTATTCAACGCTTTATCAACCTCAATCCAAGTAGGTTCTTTAACCCAAACCTTGAGGTATTCGTCTTTATCGGGTGCTACACGAATATAATGTAGCGTAGGCTCGCTTAGTGCAAAAAGCACACTCTTATCTGATAC
>CEUT01051395.1_pt1 | contig 12910 bp, 2 predicted proteins | sample 531401 | NCBI WGS metagenome assembly CEUT01 (sample SAMEA2622821, study PRJEB7988) | marine metagenome | biome: marine biome (ENVO:00000447); feature: surface water layer (ENVO:00002042); material: "saline water (ENVO:00002010), including plankton (ENVO:xxxxxxxx)" | depth 5 m | reverse complement strand
ATCAGAATATAGCGCTAAGAGAGTTAATACTTTAAGTGACTTTAATAATGAAGTGGGCTTTGATTCGAGAAACGCCATTCAAGCTTTAAGGGAGAGGCAGCGCGGGCTAGACGTATTCTCTAGAGGTTTTATTCCAAATTTTGACAAAGGTAAACTTAAGGATGAAACAGCTAGGGTTGGATTACTTTTACCGCCGGGGAAAAGAAATAAAAAATATTACGATGCTCCAGTAAAAGGTAGCCGCAGTCAAAAGGGCGGCATGAGAAAATATCGCATAAATGCTTTTGAGCCAAATATACCCGATCAAGTCATAGATAGTCTTGAGGACAAAGTCAGGGACGAAATGGAAAGGGTAGCGACTGAATACGCTAATCAATTTAGAAACAACCCACTAAATACAGATCCAGATGTAAGTAAATATTTTAACGCTGGAGCTATGGGTGCTGCTACAGGCGCAGTATTTGAAGCGGCAATGGATGCAGCTTTTCAAAAGAGTGTTGATAAACAAACTGCTACTTGGGATGTTAATACCACAACTGGTAATGTAAAAAATGCAATAGCAGTTATGAATCAATTTGGCGCTGAGGGCCTAATTGTTGGTGATTATAAAAATAGTGATTCTAGACCTAATCTAGAAAGCATGGCTCACAAGATAGAAACCGAGTTTTATCCTCAATATGCTAATTTAGATAAAAAGACTAAAAAAACTGCTAGAGGAGCTAGTGCAGGATTCATACCCAACTTCTCGCCATTGACAGACGCATTAAAAACTGAAGCCGCAATGGGTGGAGAACCCGTTTTAGATTACAATCCTAAAGTTGGTTTGTATGTAAGAGACGGCAAAACACAAAAAGACTTTGGCGATGTAATGAGGGATCATCCCGAAGGTTTAAATGCGGCAATTAAAAACTCTAAATCAATGCAAGATAAAGTGGCCGCCGACGGTCACATTCCAAATTTTCAAGGAACAGGATTCGATGCAACGGTTATTACTGGGTCCTTAGGACTTCTCGCTTTTGCGGCAAATGATCTTAGAAGCAATTTTAAAGAATTAAAAGAAGAGGGCGCAACCTTAGAGAAGGAACTGAACGAAAGAGTAGAAGCAGAAAAGAGAGCTATCGACGCCGCTAAAAAAGCCGAACAAGAGGCGCAAAAAGCTTCACAACAAAAAACCGCCAGCAAAGAAGATATTCGAAGTAAACAATCTGAACTACAAGCAAAACGTCAGCAGAACGAAGCGAACGCAAAAGCAGAAGCTGACAAAGCGTTTAGGGCGACGTACGGTGATAAAACTAAGGGCGGTAAGGATAGAAAGTTAGATGCTCAAGGTAATCTTAGTCGTGGTGCCATGAGTAAAGAGCAAAGAGCAGAGTATGATAAAGTTTTAAAAAAACAAAGAAAAAGTAGAGAAAGAAACACAAAAGCCTTACAGCAGGAAATAGCTGACATGCAAAAAGGCAGGCGAGCCAAAGCCGAAAATATCACAGCAACCCGAAACGCATCTAAAGCAGCTAAAGCTACCGCTCAAACTCAAAAGTCATTAGCTGACGCGCAAAGAAATTTAGCTAGGAAGTATAATCAAGAACAGGCTGGAGTGCGAGGGCAAATAGGCGGGGCGGACGTAAGAAGTCAAGGCGGAAGGGGCGGCAGAATGGCTAGAACCATGCAGAGAATGGGTCCGGGGCTGCTCATGGCTGCACCAATGATAGGTGGCATAGGTAGACAATTAGCTGGAGATAACCAAAAAGCGCAAGCTGCAATAGGCGGACTGGAAACTGCGGGTAGCATGGCTGCTATGGGCGCGATGTTTGGACCGCAAGGCGCAGTGATTGGTGCAGTAGCTGGTGGAGTAATGGGTATAGCGCAAGCTGCAATAGGAGCTAAAGATCCCACCAAACAATTAGAAGCTAATTTACAAAGTGCTACAGAAAAATTAACTAACTTTAATAATAGCAGTCAGTCATATCTTACGGCACTAGACGCTTTTGAGGCATCCTTAACTGACCCAAATATGAAGGCTGAAGATAGAGTGAAAAGACAAGAGGCTGTCGAAGAGGCGTTCATGACTTTGCCTTCAGATATAAGAGCTAAATTTAAAGACGCTGCGGGGAGCGTCGAAGAGATTAAAGAGTCTTTCGCAGAAATGCAAAAGGACTTGCAGCAACAGCAAAGGATAGCGGAAAGACAAAAAGCTTTTGAAGGCGAAATGGATGAAGAGCGCGGTTGGTTCGTCAACTTCTCTAGAGACGTAGGAAATGCAATTACAGGATTGGGAAGAGAATCTGGAAGATTTCAGTCAGCAGACGATGTTTTTGACGATAGTAAAGAAGGTAGAAGAAGACTTAAAAGCTTTACTGGAGGAATTATGAGAGAGGTCGATACGGAAGGCCTCAAGGGAGAAGCGGGAATACAAAAACTGGCCGCAATTAATCGGGTCGTAAACAGCATGGGTGATAAGGCTAACAGCGCTCAGATACTTGTGCTTAGTCAACATTTAGAAGACTTAGGCGTACCGCCCGAATATATAGACCAGTTAGAAAGAGTCAATAAAAATCAATTTGACGGAGCCAAAGCTTCGAAAGAGTTAGCGAATGAGTTATTGAATGCGAGAGACAGCATTGATAAATTTAACAAAATGGCTAAGCATACGGCAAACTTGCAGGCAATTAATAACAGGTTTTCCCAAACGATGCAAAAAATGGCGGCTCAGACAAAAATTACAAATGTAATTCTGAAGCAGAACCTAGCGATTGAAAAGCAAAGAATTTCAACACTAACTAAATCGAAATCTTTTAGAAAAGAAAGTAGGGTGAATTATGCGATATCCTCAATGGAAGCATTCAGGCCTAACGTTGACCCCTTCTTGGGCGGAGTAGAAAAAAGCAGGTTAGATTTTGATATAAAATCTAGAAGGCAAGAAGCCAGTCGGTTGAAAGAAATGCGTGAAGTTATGACCAAGGCTACGGCAGACGCATTTGAAATAACACAAAAAGAACTTATTGACGCGACTAATAAGCTCGGAACAATTTTATCCGGATCAGTAGATACCGAGCAAAAAAATCAAAAGCTTTTAGACGATATAGCTAAAAATCAACAGCTTCAAACACTGCTTACTCCAATTATGGAGCGTCACTTAAAAGAGCTAAAAGATAATCCCGAACAGTTTAGAAATGACCCGCAAAGAACAAGAGATATAGTAAACGCCTTAAAAGATGCACAAGTGGAAAACGCTGATTTAATCGGCGCTAGAATAGCATCTGAGCTTGAGGGCTTAAATTCTCAAACAGCCGGTAAGCTTCAAGAAATTATAGAGCAGGGTCAAATGGAAAGACTTTTGCTTGAGCAACAACGTCAATTTGCTGAACAAGGAATAAGATTACAAGAAAGAATAGCTTCCTTCGGCGGACCTCAAGGAGGAATGGGTGATAGAGGAATCAGTGGGCTTTCTTCTAACATAGAAAAACTTCAAAAATCCTTTGATAAATTTGCATTGTCGCAATACGGAACAAACCGCACTACCGCCATGATTGACCAAGGTAGTGCTGCATTTTCTACTCTAGATTTTCTAATTAACAATATGAACCTAAGAGAGGGCGGTGTGGGAGGAGGCAAGCGCTTGGGACCGGGAGCATTTCAGCCTTTAGTAAGTAGGGCTTATGCTGGTAGAACCCTAGATATTCAACAGCAACTAACAGAAGCGGAAGATATAACCAGAATACAAATGGGCGGGCAGTTACCTCAAGACTTGAAAGACTCTTTCGAGGCCGCTAGAGGACAAGCGGACGATATAGCTTTAGAACAAATTGCTTCGCAATTAAAAATGCAAGACCTACCCGAAAACGTTCGGGTTATGAGACAACAGCAAGCGGTTGCGGTGGAAATTTTAAGATCACAAAGCAGCAGTCTGGTTGACAAAAACACAAGAGCTTTTTCAGAAGCCTTAAAAGGCGCAGGCTTAAATATAGGTAACATCTCTCACGCCATAAAAGGTAGCGCAGAAATTGGAGCAGAGGTTACCAACGATTTAATCGATAGCAGCCAAATTGACAGCATAAAGGAAAGAGATGCAATCGCAAAAGGCGCGATTCAAAATGCAAAGCTAAATGCACAACTGCAACGAGGAGTGCAGAAAAAAGTCTCTGATGCAAATAGAGATAATATTAGAATATCTGACGTCAGGCAAATAGAGAGCAGAGAAAGACTTCAGCACATTGTAGATACTCTTGGTCAAACTCAAAATATAAATACACATGGAATAAATGAAACCAACAAAGCTGGTTTTGGCTTGGTTGCTGGTAATTTAGATGACCTTCTGTCTTATCAAAAAAGTATTAACATCGCAGCCAAAGACAAAGATATTGCCACCCAAGTTGCTAAAAGGGTAAATGAAGGCCGAGGGGGCGGTTTGGACATCGCTCCAGACGGTACGATATCGGGACTAAGTAATTTTAAAATTGGAAATATTCCTATAACGAGCCTTATAAAAGATAACAAGTTAGTTCCCAACGCTGAAAAAATCATAGAAAAAGAGCTTGCTAGACAAGCGGGGATTGGTGAGTTCCTTGATCCCTCTCGTGATAAAAAAATAGATATAGGGACAGGCACGCCAATCGAGTCTTTGGCTCGCACCGAAGGCGGCCATAGCGCGCGCCTCGATGCAAGTTATCGAGAGGGTCTTGCGGGAAAAACCAAAGCCGATGTGAAGCATCGAACCCAAAAGATGAACGATTTGGGTAAACGGATGCTCAGGCAAGCAAGGCAGGGCGGCGTGAGCTTCCGCGGACATTACGGAAACGACCAAGAAAATCAAAAAGCTATGATGAGTTTCTTTGGTCAGGATAGTATCGACGAAGTTGAAAAAATGTTGATGGACCGAGAACAAGAGGGTCAAGTGGTTAAGCTTTTAAGAGCAGAAGCGGAAAGATTGATGAGTAATCAAGCCTCTGTTGATCGGGGACAGGGAAGTCTTAGCCAAGCCGATGTTGACAGACAAAGAGATAGACTAGAAAGGTTTCAGGCGGTAGCAAGACTACTTAGCACAAGGACCGCGGAAGATGCCAAAGGTATGTACCAAAGGCAGATAGATCTTAAACATGACCCGCAGTTTAGGGATGCCGGTCCAGCAATGGACTTTCTTAAGATGCTGCGCGGTCGAAGTGAATTTAGCGCAAAAACGCCGCCCTCACAATCCACGACAACGTACGGTACTTCTGTTCCGACCACCGCTTTCCCGCGCGGAGGTAGTGGCGCCTTTAATCCTTTTGCAGCTGCGTATGGCTACCAAAGCATAGGCGATGCTGTCTTGGCGGTAAACAAGCCCGAGGACGTATTGAAAGAGATTCTGGGAGAAGATTATGACAAATTAAAGGATAGAGAAAAAACAGACCTAAGACTTCAAATTAAAAACAAGCTAGAAAATCTAGCAATGAAAGCTAGCCCATATGAAACTAACATGCAAGAGCTTTTGTCTACAAGATACGAGCAAAACATCAGCAAGCTGCTTGGCGATCCTCAAAGCAGAGCAAATTCTCAATTGTTTATGGGTGATAAAGAAAAATACGTGATGGGCGCAAATGACTTTGGCTTCAATACCAGAATATTTAATCAAGATGGTCAAGTTGTTCCGGAAGTTTTGAAAGAAAATAGAGACTTGGCCAAAATGATGCTGTCCGCTGATGACTTAGCTCTACAAACTATGGGTGTCGAACCTGAAAAAATTGAGCAATTAAAAGCGGAGTTGGCTACCTTCCTGAAAACTATAGATTTTATAGATAAAAACTCCAAGATGAGTCAAGAAATGGTCAAAGCAAAGGTGGAGTTAGAAAAAGCAGTAAAAGATAATAAGGTATTAGCTAAATTGTTCAAAAATAAAGAAGATAGTGCAAAGAAGGCAAATGCCAAAGCAAGATCGGATCACAAGGAAACGATCGATAGGTTTACTAGGCAAATTGAGCGTCTCAAAGATAGACAAAAACTAGAAAAACTATCTATTAAAGAAGAAAAACAGTTAAGAGATCTTGAAAGGAAAAGAACCCTTGAGAAGTATGACCGTGGAGAGGGAACCTTAGGCGATAGCTTAACTGATTTAAGAAATTCATTCAAATACAGTGCAGACCAAATGGCCGCGGATGCGGATATAGCCTTACAGGGATTGGGTCAAACATTTAAAAGTGAGGCGACTACTGCGATCAAGGCTTTAATTGATGGAACTAAAAGCGCTAGAGGAGCTTTTGGAGATCTATTTAACTCTATTGGCAATATGGCTCAAGAAAAAATTATTGAGATGGGTGTTAATAGATACATATTTAATCCTATATCTAATTTCTTTGGGGGTAGTAGTGGAGGAGTCGTTAGCAATGACGGTATAAAACGATTCTCTATCGGTGGAGCAGTAACTGGAGGAAGTGGAGTTAGGGACGACGTTCCTGCGCTATTGTCTAAGGGCGAATATGTAATCAAGAAAGGTTCTGTGAATAAATACGGAATGAGCTTCTTAAACAGTCTCAATTCTGGTGAGGTGCCCGCCTCTAATTCTCCTGATCCTCAAGCTAATCTCAATTCGTTGGTTTCAAGCGTTCAGAGCAACAAGGGCGCTTACGCTAAGTTTAACTTAAGAAACGCTTTCATATATGATAGCGACAAACCCGGCGCGGGTAGTAGTTACGCTATCGACTCAAGGCTTTCTAGACAGGCCCTTACTGATCCAGATAATCCACGAAATCAATTCCGCATGGATAAAGTTGCTAGCTTGTATGACTATTGGGCGCAAAGAAGAGAAGAGATTGATAGCTGGAAAAAAGCCGTAGACCAGTGGAGAACCCAAAAGAGGAAGAAAATGCAAACCTCTTTATGGATGGCTGGAGGCATGGCTCTCGCTGGCTCATTGTTCGGTGGTAACTACGGCAGCACTTTTGGAGGTGATGGTCAGCAATTTAGCATTTGGGATAAATTTAAAATTCGTAAGGCCGGTAGAGACATGTTAAAACAGCCGATTCAAGATTTCCCTCAGAGGCTTCCTGCAGGTCACCAATTAGGTTCCCAAGGTTTGCATGCTAAGCGCGACAATATTCCCGCAATGCTCATGGGCGGTGAGTACGTAATCAACGCTGACTCGGTCAGGAAGTATGGCGTAGACTTTTTCCATCACCTAAATTCTGGTAGACTTCGTAAGATGGCTACGGGCGGTTACGTGGGATCTGAATCAATGCCTGAAGTTTCTGGAAGTGCTACTGGTGAATCTGGAGCGATGAATAATAACATTACGATTAATGTTAACATAGATCAGAACGGTGACGTAACCAGCGATAACTCAATGAGCCCAGAAAGAGCGCAACAACTCGCAGCGCTGATAGAAAATCAAATCACCACAACTCTAGTAAAAGAGAAGCGTCAGGGCGGAATACTTCACAATTAAGATTCTAAATCTTTCAAGCGTTGATCGATGATTGCCATCGCCTCGTTGAATACTACGTGACTGCTAGCGAGATCGCCGTGAATTAATGGAATGTCATTGTGAGGCGTAAAGTCTTTTACAATATTGTAGTTAGCGCTGTATTTAGATTGACCCACGTAATTTCCGTCAATGGTTAATTCCCACTTCTCAACTCTTATGCTACCCTCTTGTATTCGGGGCGGAAGGTTATGGTTGAGGTGCAATACTGTCGAGTCGCTAGTGTAATCAATCGAGCTAACAGTTCTTTCTTCAATTGAACTTACATCAGAAACGCTTGAAGCTAAAGAGAGAGTTACGCCAGTCCCTAGATTTGAATTACCATTGCAAGAGTCTGCTGGTGGGGTACTGTACAGTCCGCCATTGATTAACTCTACTGCGACAACCGCACCGTCATTATCTACCTCAGTTACTTGGATTTGCGCGGGTACATCAATTTGATCAATTGAATTGTACTTACACACTCCTCCCTCTGGTGTTATAATGTCTCCGACCTGATATCCTTCACCTCCGCCAGCGACCGAAACTGAAGTTACGCTGTGTTCGGAATACATAAAAGCTACATCATCATCAACCGAAACCATTGTGCCTAAATTTTCTGCAACTTTAAGTTGAGATGTGTTTAAGACTGTTACATTCTTTTGGTAGATAAATTTTCTTTTATCAATAACTCTATAAAAGGTATCGTCTTTGTCAAGTAAAATGAAGCTGCCCGTTCTGACCGGTTCCCAGTTAGCTTTGGAGCAAGCGATTACTTTATTGGAGCCTTCATTTACAGAAGCTGTAAATCCATACTTTTTGTTAACTTTAATTGGCATAATTTTATTTTACTGTATTAAATATATCATTTTCTGGCTTAGATGCAATAGCTATCGCAGTGTTTCCAGCTTGAGATTTAGCTATGCTCACAGAGGGTGTTTTGGCGTATCCGCTACCCACCTGCGTAACCTTTATTTCACTTATGGTGCCGTCTACCAATACAGCCTCAGCTTTCATCTCAAAGCCTCTTACAGAGCGATCTGGGGCGCTTATGAGCACTTCTGGAGCCTCTGTATATCCGCTTCCGCCATTAACTACATTAATATTATATACATTATTAAAGCAATCGAATGTAGGAATTTCTGCTATATTGTATTTTTTTAGTTCTTCTTCTAGGAGATCGGGCATATTTCTTAGGTGATTCTTGATTTCTACTATATGTTTAGTGCATTCTTCGCAGTCGTTTTCCATGGATTTCATAAATTCTGCGTCTAGACTATATAGTAAAGTATTTCTTTGTTTTCTGAATTCGTCTATTTTAAAGTCTATAGACAAAGACTTTTCATCAAAAATATCTAACTCTTCATCATAGTAATATTGAATTTGTTCTATGTTGTAAATAGAGTTTTTAAAGAATTTAATTTTATCTACATTTTCATGAAGAAACTCCCTGTTCCTTGCTGCGTAATTGTATATCTCAGTGGGATTCTTACCGTCAGGTACAGAGTAAGTGACTCGGGTTTTATCCTTAAAAACAATTAATAATAAATTTTGAGTTGAATTTTTCATATTATACGAATTCTGTCCACTCTCCTGCGCCGTCTCCGCCGTCGGCTACGGTCTTTGTAACGTATGGTTGGTTGTAGAATACCGCCTCATCTATGTTTTCGATGCTTGGGTGTGATGGCAAGAATGCATTTTGACTTGATATGCCATAGTTATTGGTCGTGATAACTCCAAAGAATCCTTCGTTAAGATAGCTATCGTCAATCATTCTACCCAAATGGACATCAAAGTACTTTTGGGTTTTAACCAAGCCGCCAAAGCCTTGACCAAATCCCGCTGGGTGATGATTCCAAACTCCGGGTATGTTTTCAAACAAATCGCCTGACTCCATGTATGATAAAACAGAAGACGGGAATACTCCATAACCATCTTTAGCAAACAGTAAGCTTTCTGAGAAGTGACTGGCGGGTGGCCTGTAATCAATTGCGCCTGCTCCATCTCCCGTGTTACCTTGGAAGGATTCCAAGGAGTTCGGAGCGGGCCAACTTTCATACTCTCCGTTCCAGCAGTTTACGCCCATTACTGCGTATGATGCCAGACCGGATGGGTCGTTTGGTTGTGGGAGGTTATTTTCGTCAAAATAAACTCTAAATCTTCTAAATCCTCTAAGCGGTCTGGTTTTTCCACCTATAGCTTGGCCTCTTTCATTGTAAGAGGGTATAGGATCATAATCGTCTCCGTCAGCGTCCGCTAAGTGAAGAAGCTGCGTGTAGTCTTTTGCTATACCAGCTTTCCTGAGCTCGTAATCTAAGAAATAACCGTTCACTATCGTCTCTTCTCCATCCAATACGATTCTTTGCATAAGTCCAGTTAAATCATTGTGTAGGGTGGCGCCCGCAACTTCAAACAAGGGATAAGCGTAGCTGTAGGTAGTTCCTCCGAAGAATTTTTGCGGAGCGGTGCCTACTCCGGACCTGTTAAATATAGTATCGTACTGTATTAATGCATTATTCGGATTCAGCCCCTCATATCCAAGAGATACGTAATCCGCCTGAGCCGTTCTAAATTTACACTGAGCAAAACTTTCTGGGTGATTTGGGTAAGCTGTATAATGGTAAGCATTTGGATATAAAAGATAATCGTCATTATCTTCGTCAGCCTGTTCCAACTTAGCGTAGTCTTTAATCTTACACGCGTATTCGTAAAATCCCCTGTAGTCGTATAGGGTCATTACGTCTTTCTGCGTAAGAACTTTTACGTGCGAAATGCCTTGACCTTCCCATTGACCGTTAACATTGATTCTTATCCAGTATTTAAAACCGCCTTGGTTAGCTCCGTAGTATTTAGTTGGATAAAGAGGCGTTGGGAAAGTGCCTGACGTATTGCACTTTGGAGCGCCTTGGTCTGGGTCGCCTAAGTATGAACCACTAGTGCCAGTGCTTAATTGGTAAAAGGATTTAAATATATTTCCTGCCGCACCAGTTGTGTCTCTGGCGAAGCCTAGCCATAAACCATTAGATTCTTTATTCGGAGAGCTTTCTTTATTTAGTAAGCCGCTATTCCAAGTAGAGTTTAGGCTATTGTCTTTTATTTCCTTATCAAAAGAATCGTAAAGTTTTAGCGCCATGTAGTAGGGCGGTGAGAACTCTCCGGTTAATGAAGGTTTAAAAGTAATTTTAGCGTCAGACGAGTTAAGTAATCCTCCACCATCTACTTCAAAATTTGTTTCGGATATTTGATACTCGCCAGTTTTGAATAACTCGCTGTCTCCAATACTTAGTCTTCCTTCACCGGTTCGTTCTGCGGGCGTTTTGGGTGCACCGTCATTTTTAAAATCAGCGCCAGAAAAGGGCTGCTTTGATACGTATGCATATCCGCCAGCTATATCTGGTAAACTGTTACCGATAAAGTCTAAATTTACAAATCCGTCACTGTCTATATATTGATCAGTAAACAATGCATCACATGCTTGTTGAGGGCCAACTGTACTGTAGTTATTTACTCTGGGAGTTAGGTAATACCCTGTCGGCTTTGGATTTAAGACTTCCATGATGTCCCAGCCGAAGTAGGTTCCAGCGTTCACTCCTGAAGAGGTAACCCCATTGGAGTCAACTGCTTGAACCACTACATCGTACCTTCTTCTAACTCCACCGGGCATGACTCTGTTTTTTGCAAACGTAAAATTAAATATTTTATCATTAACTGTGTAAGATTCAAGTTGTGTGCCGGGCAGGGCTGAGGTGTCGCTTGGCTCGTGAATGCTGACTTTGTAAGTTATTGGTAAATTAAAAGTTGCTTCATTTAGGAACTCTATAGACCACTGGAACTCTGCATCTTTGTTGTCGTTAAAAAGAAACGATTCTTTGTTCGCACTAGTTATACTTGTGGACTCCCTAGTTTCATTATATGCGTATTTAGAGGCGAGTCTTAGTGAATGAACTTGAACATCTTTTATTGGGAAGTGGTCTGAGACTGTTTCTGTGGCGTCTTTTTTATCATTAGATAATGTTCCTACGGAGTTTATAGCGTATACTCTGATTACGAAAGTCCCAGATCCTCCCGCTAAGGTCGAGGGTATGTAAAAAGTATATGGATTACCAGACTCGTTTACGTCGGTTAAATATATTGTGTCAAATAAGTGTTGGCTTTTGGGAACATTAGTTGCTCCGATAGTCTGCCCCGTCCAAGAGCTACCTTGGTAAACGTATATTTTGTAACCGATAGTTGTGCCTATGGGGTCGGAGTTGTTTACTTTAATTTTAATTCTTTTGGTATCTCCGTGTGGACTATCTGGATGTGATAACACACTGGTCGTAATGCTGGCTGGCGCTGGCGGTGCAGCGGTTATGTTCTGGGGAGATTTAACGTAAGAGTAAACGATGCCGGACTCTAGGTATCCATACTTTGATTCATTGTGAAGCATAGCTTCTACATTAAAAGTAAGATTACCTGCGTTTTCTTTCGTGGAAATAACTGAATATAAATTATTGCTTTTTTGATCTAACTTTGTTATACTCCAAGTTGACTCATTAACAATGTCTTTACCGGCTGATGAAAACATGTCACTAGTGTAAGATATTTTTGTACCACTGGGTTCTGAAGAACCGCTTATGGCTACGTTCGATATCGTTATGCCTGCGGTGGCCGGTGAAAAGTCAAAAGTTTGAACGTGAGCATTCCTAAATGATTCTTGATCCGTTTGGGAGGTTACGTCTACGATTGACTCGTCGTAGAAATAACTCGGAGTAGTTAGCGTTAATGAATAATTAGAGGAAGAGTCTAACGATACGGTCCTGTCTAAAATTAACGATTGACTTGCTCCGGATACAGTTCTGCCGGCGTAATTTGTTTCAGATCTATTTTGATCAATTACTCTCACTAAATCTCCGGGCCTTAATAATATAGCTTCTGGGCCAGTAGCAAAAGAAACGGTTTCAGTCTGTTCAATTTCTGTAGACAGAATCCATCTACCCATTCTGATGGCTTGAGATCGGCTTGTACAAGCGAAGGCTGTAACTTCCTTTTCTACAACTCCATATTTTCTTATACCCTCGGTATTCTCGACGTACTCTACCGCCGGTTTGTGCATGTTTTCTTTATCGTTGTACCTAACGTAACAAACTGTGGGTATACTTTGCTTGCTGGTTGATGAATAAGTAAAATTGCCGTCAACGATATTAGCGTTGTTGTATAAGGCTATTTCATCCCTTGGCTTGTCGCAACTCACATTAACCCTGCCGAAGCCGTAATAGGCCATAGACCTAAATACGCTGGCGAAATCTTTGATTACCTTAAAAGCTTCTTCTCTAGTATTGATTAAGACATTGCAGGTAAATCTAGGCTCATATCCTCCCTGCCCGTCTGAAACTAATTGATCGCAGAACTTCGCAATTTCATACAGGGTCCATTTATCTACTTGAACATCGCCTAAATATTTTCCTACGCCATATCTTTTATTAGTAAGTAAATCGTAAA
>CEUT01013382.1_pt1 | contig 12928 bp, 9 predicted proteins | sample 531401 | NCBI WGS metagenome assembly CEUT01 (sample SAMEA2622821, study PRJEB7988) | marine metagenome | biome: marine biome (ENVO:00000447); feature: surface water layer (ENVO:00002042); material: "saline water (ENVO:00002010), including plankton (ENVO:xxxxxxxx)" | depth 5 m | reverse complement strand
GAAAACGAGACCCAATGACACTAAAACCAGGTAGTGTAGATGCGGGTTCAACTTTTGAACAACCATCACTAACAGATAAGGAAAAGAATGTATCATATGATTTAGAGACTGAAGAGACTGGAATGCCAATGTATTTTACTGATTTAAGAAGTGGATATAGAATTTATTTTAGAGCTTTTCTTGAAGGTTTAAATATTAACTTATCACCGTCGTGGAATACAGTTGATTATCCTGGAGCAAGTCAACCTGTTTATAGTTATGGTAGAACAGAAAGAGACATATCATTTACATTAAAAATGTTCGCAGGTAGTCAACCTGAATTTGACCAAATATATTATAAGATGAATAAATTACAACAAATGGTTTATCCGGAATATAAAGCAGATATGGATGTATATGCATTTAAGATGAGACAACGACCACCTTTTTGTGAAATGAGAATCGGTGAAATGATAGGAAACGGAACTAAAGCACAATTGGGTTTTATAAAATCTTTAAATATAACTGTACCTGAAGGTAGTACTTGGGAAACTCAACCAGGTAAACGAAGACCTAAATATTTAACAGCTGCAGTGTCATTCCAGTGTATTAACAGAGGGATGCCTCACTTCAAGACTAATTTTTGGGCTGGTAGTTAAGGGGAATATAAATGAAAAGAAAGACAACACAAGGATTTTCAAGAGAACTAGGGAAAAAGTACGGTCACATGGTAAGAGAAACTACTTATTTTGCAATACCACCTGAAGATGTAGATGATAGATATTTTGTTACTCAAGTTGGTGATAGATTAGATTTGTTAGCACAAGAATTTTATGGTAATAGAAAACTTTGGTGGTATATAGGTCTTGTAAATAATTTAACTGAAATAAATGTAGAAGCGGGTGTTAAAATAAGAATACCTAAAGCAGGTCCTCGTGTCTATTAATACATCAAAAGATTGGACTTCTATGTTTTTTGGTGGTACTCCACATCCGTGGTTAACTAGATACATAGAATATAGTCAAAAACTTGCAGCTTACCCACTTTTCTTTTGGAGTCAGGCAGAAATAAATTCTTTAATTGAATATAAAAATGAGTTATTAGAAAACCCAGAAGCAAAAAATCCTATAGACACAAGTAACGGTTCATCAATTGATAATTTATTAGCATATGTTGAAGAACTAAAAGAAAATATGACACTTGAAGATGGCATGGACACTTTCTTTGGTTATAATCATTGGCAAGAAGCTCCGGGTGATGTAGATATAGGTACTTTTGGTACTTTATATAATTCTGGAAGACCACCTTGGGTTAGAATGTGGACTACTATTTCTCAACATAAAAGAAAATATAACGAGACAAAAGGTATGCAGCCGACTGAAGAGACAGCTAGAAGAACATACATATTAAGTAACGACAATCCTATGTGGGATTATGGTTTAGGAGTAGCAGATAAATTTATGTTTGATGGAAATGGTGAAAAAGTAGACAACCCATATTCAAATGTAACAGCTTTTCTTGATTTTGAGGCAAACGAAAAATTAAATAATGTTGATGTAAGTCAAGATGATGGTATGTATCAATATATACCTAGAGAAGGTTATAGTAACAATGAGTTTTATTCACCTAATGCAAGAATAAAAGATGTTAGTATATCTGTTAAAGGTAAATATATGGGAGCTACTAAAGTTTGTACAGTTAAATTTGATGTTTGGAACAGAAAAGATTTTTATAATATATATCAAAGATATTTTTTAGTACCAGGAGCACAACTAGTAGTAGATATAGGTAGAACAGATGTTAAACCCTATGATATATCAGAAATTGTTGATTTAAATAATCAAAATGCAATCGGTAATGGTTTAGGTGCATTAGACCAGAAACTTAGACATATAAGACACGGTCAAGACGGAAAATACAATCCGGCTAGTAATGATACTTTTATTGGAAAAGTTACGAAATTTGATGCCAAGGCTCAAAAAGATAGATTTGAATGTTCAGTAACCTTGGTTTCACCAAATTTTGTTTCTCTACAATCAGATAGTGGACAAGAAGATGGATTTAGTGAAAGATTTGTTAACGCTCTTGACACATACGCTGTATTAAGTACCGTAAAACAGATTTTACCAGAAAATTTTTCAAAGGATATATGGAATGTAAATTGGTTAGATACATCAGGTGTAGACGATATTACATCATTAATAGGTAATACAGCTTTAAGTGGTCAATATGTTGTAAAGGTAGACTCAGAAAACTCAGACCCTGTATTTACATATGGAATACATCAAGTTAAATTAGGTGAGTCAACAGTACCTATTACAGCTCCAAATACATTTTCACAAGAAGTAGGAGTTTATGTTCAAAGATTAGCAGCAAGTCAAAATGATGGTACTACGATAAGTAGTCCTAAGTTAAACAATAATGTATATGTCTCTATTGATTGGATAGAAAGAAGGATTTTAAATCCATTGATAAATGATTCAGCTGCACAATCAACTTCAACAGCAAAAGATGATAAAGATGATAAAGGTGTGGGTAACGAAGGTGTAAACATATTTAAAGGTACATTCGCGACAACAGCTGAGTGTTTTTGTGGTTACTCAACAAATCTTGCAAAACAAAGAATATTTAGTAAAAAAACACGAAATAATTATATGTGGATATATGGTTCTGATACTACAAGTTATATAACAGATGTTAATCAGCAGGGTGCTGTTGATGCTGCAAACGATGATAGTAGTGAAACGAATCCAGATTCTAATTTAAATTCAGAATTTTCAGGAGCAGAGTTTTTAGATACTGCTTTATCGTCTACAAATTCTAAAGGAGCAGTAATAGGTAATTTATTTGTTCATAGTTCTATAGTAAAAGAAGCATTAACTATACACACTTCAGTAAGAGAAATTTACTTATATATTTTGAAAAAATTAAATGATTCTACTGATGGTTTTTGGGATTTACAAATTGTACCGACTGACGGTGAAGGTACTGGTATGAAAGTTATTGACATAAATCACGACACAGCTGGTTTAGCAATTTTAGAAGAAAGTTTTGAAGGAGGAGTTGAAGAATATCAAGCACAATATGCATCAGCGGAAGAATCATTATATAAAGAAAATGCTAATTTTTATGAAAGTAAACCTGTTTTAAGTCCATATACTCCTGGTAGTATTATCAAAGATATAGATTTTGGTTTTAACATTGCTAGTAATAAAATGGCATCGATGATAGCAATTCAGGGTGCAAGTGGAAATAAAATGTTTTCACTAAACAACGCCGCAGCTCACGGTGAATTTACAGGCTTAAGAAATTTATATAAAGAAAATGTCGCGAGACCTGATTATGGTTGGGAATATCTACCTGATACTTCAAAAATAAATAAGACTGAAACACAAGATGCATTAGATGAATATTTAGTAGGTTGGCATGAGCATGTACCTGAAGCATTAAATTTAGGACAATTATATCAAGGTTTTACTGAAGAATCAAAAGAGTGGCTTAAAGATAATAAAATTAAAGAGCTTAATGGTATAGATGTTGCCACTATCAAAAAAATATTAGCTAATACAGATACGATGTCTGGTGACCACCAATGGAAGACTATATATGAAAAAGTAATGGGTGGTGATTTTTCAGAAGATGTAGTAGAAAGTTGGACACCAGAAAAAAGAGAAGAACTTTTAAAGGCTGTAGTAAAATTAGATGAGGATGTTTTAAAGAAAAAAGAAGAACTTTACGAACTAGATGCTAATGCAATGACCACAGAGGTTATAGAAACAGATGACGGTGTAGGAGAAAAATGGGTATATGCGAGAGATTTACATCACTATTATCAATTGAGACATCTAAAAGCAATCAGTAATAATTCAAATGACGGTAATGCAGTACCTAGATATAACCCTCCAGTAATCGGTATGGAATTATCTTTAACTTTAACTGGTATGTTTGGGTGGAAAATTGGAGATTCTTTTAGACTAGATGAGCTACCTCAACATTTAGCAGACAAAGTATATTTTATTGTTACAGGTGTAGAACATACTATAAATCAAAGTAATCTATGGGAAACTAAATTAAAATGTATATATAAAGTTAGAAATTCATTAAGATTTGGAAAAGATATGGATTTTATACCAGCTGCGTATAAACATACATATATAGGTATATCACCTGGATTTGTAAAATCATTAGGTTACCCTGACATAGTGGCTGAAACTTTAAAAAGATGGAAACCTGGTATGGGTGATAATGATTTTATGAATAATTTTTATGGACAATACTATGAAGAAAATCCGAAACCAGCTTGGATGGAGTGGGATGATATAGGTGTTATATTATTTGCTAGTGACCTTACTGAAACTTTAACTGAATTTTTAACAAAGAAAGAAGATGGTAAACATATGATGCAAAATCAAACTATAGTAGATATGGTTGATGGAGCTCCTGTTACAGTAACAGATGTTGATGTAGCACAAGCATATAACGGAAAAGTTGCTAAAGTAAAAGTAACAACTCAACAACTTGTAGAAGTTATACAAGGTGAACCTGCAGGTTACAAAAGTACACTTCAGCTGGGTATGACAGATTTTGACACATGGTTAAAAAATAATGGATATGAAAAACCAACTGAAGCTATGAGTATTATCAAATCAATAGATTCAGATAGTGGCGTATCAATGACTACTTTAGATTTTTCAAATTCAAATTATCTTGGATATGAAGATAACTTTCACAATAAAATTGTAATGGAGAGATTACAAACACAATACTATGCGGAACAACAAGACGCATATTTTAACGGACCACATTCTTTAGCAGTTCAAGTTTGGGTACCACCTACATTCACACGATACGAAACATCACAAAGACATATAGGTATTGCATTTGTTGATGTTATAACTGCAATATTACAATCTGAGTGGGGTCAGAAATCGGGATTTACTCCACAAGCGTTATTAGATGAGTTTGGGGTAAGTGAACAAAGATATGAAGAATTATTGAAAGCAATAGATATACCGTGGGTAGAAGAGATAGGTTTCAATACTTGGGCAAATGCTGGATTGAACAGTAGAGTACCGAGTACTATAACATTACCTTCTGATGTATTTGAATTTATAACTATTGATGCGAGTGGGAAGGTAGTTAGTATTGATAACGAGTATCAATCAAATGCTGATTTTACTAGTAGATTACCTCTCTTGACAGGAGATGAAATTGGTGGTGATTATAGTACTGTTTTAGCAGATAGAGGAGGAACCCTCGGTAATATATGGTCAAAGTCAGCTTTCGATGCATATTTACATATCAACAAAGAAGAACATTGGGATTTAGACCAGTTGAATGCCAGATTTGAATCATCAGGTATGGAAAATGTAGAAGGTTTTGATATTGATGCTTGGATAAACGAACAGAATGGTCTTATTGAAGAAGAGGCTCAAGAAAATGTAGGTGCAGAAGTTAAATTAGAGGGTAGAGAGCCTAATCCATACGCAGAAGGTACACCAGCCTATAAAATGTATGAAAGAGGAGAGAGTGTAGAAGAGATTAACAAAATGTATATGAGTATGTGTTTTGATGGATTCGGTAAAGTGTTAATGGCAGATGAATCACATAAATTAGTAAAAGATATAAAAATAGGTGATAAGGTAAAAAGTGAAACTGGTGTAGCAACTATATCAAAGATTGATATCACAGCCGTAGATACTTTTACTGACCATTATGTAGATGATGAAATTAAATTTTATGAATATAATGATATACAACTTACATTTGGTCACTGGATTGATATTGATGGTGAATGGATATATCCTAAAAATATAAAAAATGCAGTTTTAGCTAAACCGAAAGATACTTATATGTATAATTTTCATTTAGAAGAAAATGATAAAACAGATTTAGTTTATTTAGATGATGAGTTGTTCCCACAGTTTTTTGGTGAAAAACATAATTTTTATATCAATGATGTATTGGTTTCAAGTACTTCAGATAATGTACATAAAATAGGTGACTATCTAGATAAACTTCGTGTTAAATATAATATTTCATTTTTAGATGCAAATTCTGAAAATAATACTAATTTAACAAATGAAGAAAAAGAAGAAGTAAGAGAAGAAATAAAAAGCTTTATTAAAAATTTAAAATAGCTTGGTTTTAACAATAAAAGGTTGTATATTGATATATGGTTATATTGATTCCAATATTTTCGGATGCTTTTTTACATCCGTTACACGAAGATAACAAATTATCTTTATTATATGTAAGACATATAGGTGATAAAGAAGGTAGAATGATATGCATAAGTCATCCTGATTGTGGTGATACAGAATCTATTGAAGAAATAAAAAATGATAAGACAAATTTTTATATCACTCCAGATAAAAAGAAATTGATGCATATATTTCCAGATACAAGACTACTTGATGTAAATTTTTTGAATTGGTGGGATAAAAATATACCTTTAAATTTAGAAAATATAACAATAAATACATATGACTTTTTTAATAGTAAGTATTACAATGTAAAAAAACTTAACGAAATCATACCATTTACGAAGCATAAAGAGTATTGTGATAGAGTTTTTGATAAAATATCAGAATCTATAGACACAATTTATGAAGAGGTCTATCATCACGATGTAACAAATGCTTTCGGTTTGATAGAAAAAAACGGTGTGAAAGTCACAGATAATATATGTGACATATTTGATGAAAGAGTAAGAAAACATATATCTAATGGTAAATTATATTCACAATACAATTTATGGACATCTACAGGTAGACCTAGTAATTCATTCGGTTCAGTTAATTTTGCAGCGTTAACTAAAGAACATAAAAGAGCATTTATACCTGAAAACGATTATTTAGTTGAATTTGACTTTGATGCGTATCACTTGAGATTGATAGGTGATTTAGTTGATTATGATTTTGGTAAAGAATCAGTTCACGGACATCTTGCAAAACACTATGGATGTTCATATGAGGAATCAAAACAACGAAGTTTTAAATTACTGTATGGTGGAATTGACAAAGAAACACGAGAAAAAGTGTTATTTTTTAAAAAAGTATATAATTATATAAATACTAAGTGGCTGGAATTTAATAGCAATAAATATATTAAAACTAATATTTATAGTAGGAAGTTATTATCTAATAATTATAGTAATATGAATAAATCAAAATTATTTAATTATTTGATACAAGCTTACGAAACAGAGTCAAATATTAGAAAAATAAATAAGTTACATACTTATTTAAAAGACAAGAAAAGTAGAATAGTTTTATATTGTTATGATAGTTTTTTATTTGATTTTCATAAAGAAGATGGAGTTGACATTTTGATAGGGGTAAAAAATATCTTAGAAGAAAATAAACACTATACTAAATCAAAAATGGGATTTAGTTATGATTCTATGACTGATATTACAGGAAGGTTACAATGAAAATAATAAATGATATATTGAAAGAATGGTCTTATCGTGTACACGATGGGATGCCTGATATAAAAAATCCAGTACATTTTATAGATTTAAAACAAGTTATAAATGAATCTTCTTTATCGAAAGAAGCTAAACAAGAATTATTACAAAATTTAAGAAGAATAAGTGAAAAAGATTTAGTCAGTAAAGACGGTGGTAGTCCATATCTAGTTAAAAAGTTTGATAAATCAAGAGGTCAAACATTAGTTAAAAAGAACGCTAGTGATAAAGATGTTGAAGATACAAAAACTGATAAAGATACAAAGACTAATATAAATACTGATACAGCTATAGCTAAAGTAAATGATAAAAGATATGGTGTGTTAAAGAAAGCAGAAGTAGCTTTAGAAAAGGGTTACATAGGTGAAGAAGATGCAAAAAAAGTTCAGAGATTTCATCAAGACATAAATGAATTTTTAAAGAATCCTACACAAGAAGGTGCAGAGGCATTAATAGAAGAATATAAACTATCACAGAACACAAATGGAAAAAAATTATATCTAGGATTCATAGCCGGTAATAGTAGAAAGTTATTAGGTGAAGGAAATGCATTAGTAAAAGAAGTAGGAGATGTTTTAAATAAATTTGTAGATTTAAGAGCTAAAGGTGATGTACAGAGATTAGCAATGAATAAATTACAAAGTACATCAAAACCTGAACTAGCTACAATAGCAAAAAGTGATGACCCAGGTGTTCAGAGAATATTTAGTACTTCACCATACGACAGATTAGAAGAAAAATTTCATCAAGTCTTTGGACCTAAAGATGACAATGGACAATTACTGAGACCTAGTAGTGAACATTCAAAAGAATATTTTAAACAATCAGTTGAAGAAAATACATCATTAGATAAAACTATCGATGCATTAAAAGAATTAGAAGAACAAGGTACAGCATCACCTGGAGTACGAAAAGCATTAGAAACACATAAAGAAAGAATGAAAGAGATAGCACAAAACTTTGATAAGTTATCACCAGAACAACGAAGAGCGTTAGTAGAAGAAACTTATTCACAAATGGCTAAGGAGATGCATTCAGCAGACCCTGATGTAGCGAGAGGACTTATGAAAAATATGGCAGAAATGGCTTTGTATGATTCAGAAATAGCAGGAGGTGATGAATGTTATTTACCTTCAAATGGTACTTTTCCATCAGGTGACAAATTGAGAGTTGATAGAGATGGTAAAGGTGTAGTAGAAAAAATAGCAGCAGTCTCTATCAAGTTTGGTAAAAGTGGTGGGTTCTATGGATTTCCAGGTGAAAGTGCTCAGTATCAGAAGTTTCATCCAGATGAAGAAAAGAGAACATATATGAGAAATAGAGTAGGACACGCAGGACATTCTTTAGGTGTGAGAGATGATTTAATTCAAGAACCTGAAAAGTTTAATAAGATGTTAAAAGAAAGTGGGTTAGAAGGTGCTATAAAAAATCCAGAGGCATTAAGAAAAAAATTATCAGAAATGCAAAAACAAATAGATGAAGTTAGACTTGGTATTACTAATGATAAAGGTAAATATAAAAATAAAGATTTAGTTACTAAAAGAAAAGAATTAGAAAAAATAAACGAAGAAGCACAGACACTATTAAAAGAAGTAGTAGATGAAGATAAATTAAAAGAAATTATGGGTCCAGAAAATGCTAGAACATTTATGGCAGGTGGTTGTCAAGCTATTAATATAATATCAATGGGTTCATTATTAAATACATCAAATGGATTATCTGTAATTGAACACAATCATCAAGTTATTGATAATGATGGTTTACATTCTGAAACTGATAGAGGAACAAACAATTTTAAAGATTGGAAATTTCAATTTAGAGCATTTGATGGAAGAGGTGGTGGACTTTTATCTGGTTTTGTAGGTGGAGCGGAATAATGAAATCACAATTACTATGTACATTTGCAAAGAAAGAAACTTTAGATGAAGTTGTTGAAGATATAAAAAATAATTATAATATTATTTTTGATAAGATATATATATTACAGAATGAGAATGATGTAGATGAATTATTATGTACTTATAATGTAGATAATACCAATGGTATAGATTATAATTCAGTAGAAAATACAATTTCATTACACAGAAAAAAACATTCAAATACATTATATACAATAAATGCTTTAAATGAAGTAATAGCAGAATTGAATAATGGAGTTGTAGACAGTAAATTTATAGTACCTTGGGAACAATTTAAAAATATGTTAATGGTTACAAATTCTAATGGACTAAATAAAATCAACACTAGAATTTATAAAATTATAAACATAAAAGAATAAAAAGCTTGGTAAATAAAAAAATAGTTTGTAAATTATATAACTTATAAAGTAACAGGAGAAAAGGTTATGGCAAAAGAAGAAAAGAAAATCATAAATAAACCTAGAAAAAAGAATGAAAGTAAATTACCTAAAGAAGTATATTACTTTTATAGTTTAGGTTGTGCATGGTGTAAAAAATTAGACCCGATTGTTGATGAACTTGTCAAAGATGGGTATAATATAATAAAACTTGATGTAGGTGATAAAGATAATAGAGACGCTAAAATTGAATTAGAAACTAAATTTAATTTTAAGTGTGGTACACCATCTTTAGTTGAACCTAAGTCAGGTGAATATATATGTGGTTACAAAGAAAAAGACATAGTAGAAAAATTATGTAAAGGTGAAAAAATACCACAACCACCTAGACCAAAGACAGCACCACCTAAACCACCTAATTTAGATAATCATAAAGATGTAAGTAGATGGGAAGAAGAATATGAAAAATGGCGTGAAGATAATAAGCATGTTCCGAATCTTCCAAAAACCGATATGATGTTAGTCAATTTAAAAAGACAATTTGAAAATGCTAAAAAACAACAACTCGGTAATGCATCACCTGCATCAGTAGAGAAACGATTATCTACAATAGAAGAACAATTAACAAAGTTAATGGCTCATTTAGGTGTCAGGTAAATGAAAATAAAACCTACAATTGATAGGGAAGCTACAAAAGAAGAATTAGAGAGAATTAAAAAAACAGAAAAGATGTTGGCAGAAGAACAAAAACTTCCACCGATATCTCAAATGGTTCGTAATTTAGCAGTTGACCATTGGAAATCTCTAAAGGCTTTTATGAAAGGTGAAAATATAATCACTTCTCAAGCAGTAGCGGAAAAACGATGGAGTATATGTTTAAAATGTCCTCATTTACTTTTTGATGAGACAAATCCAGATACTAACAAAAAAGATGGTAGATGTACTCATTGTGGTTGTTTTATGAATGTCAAAGTACATTATTCTACAGCAGAGTGTCCAATAGATAAATGGAGTAAATGTGACAAATGTGATAAATGAGAAAGAAATATTTAAGTTAAATAAATTTTCTAATTTAAAAATAGACAAAAGAGAAATAAAAAATACAAATATTCCAGTTATTGTAGTAGATGATTTATATGTTAATCCTGAAGAAGTTAGAAACTTTTCTTCGACATTACCGTATACTAAATCTAAATATGTTTTATCTAATTCACCGGGTAGAAGAGTAAAATTAGATTTAGATATAAGACATCTTCAGGATTTCACATATGAATTAATAGGTAAACAAAAAATAAATCAGTTAACATCATTTGTTATATTTAACAGAATTAAAAGTGATGAAATATTATCTGAAAGTCAAACGATACCACACACAGATACTATTCCAGGTCTGTCTCATGCAATGGTAATTTATCTGAATAAAGATGAAGAGTGTAAAGGTGGTACGGCATTCTATCGACATAAAAAAACAGGTATAGATTTTGTTAAAGGAATTGATGATTTTACTAAAGTTTTTGAATCTGAAAAATCTAGTTATGATAACTTCATTACTGAAAGTAATGATGATTGGGAATTATTAGAATTGATAGAAATGAAATTTAATAGAATGGTAATGTACCCACCTAATATTTATCACAGCGGTTACATCAGTAGAAAAGATTTTATAGATTATGATAGGATTACACAATTAGGATTTTTTTAAAAAAAAAGCTTGGTTTATATAGCAAATGTTATATATATTAAAGAGTAGTACAAATAGGTTATATGGTTATACGGTGTAACCATAAACAATAAACGATAAATAATAAATACTAAGGAGAAATGTCAAATGGATATGACAGCAATAAAAAGTAAGTTAAATCAGTTACAATCAACAACAAACACAAAAGATAATTTCTGGAAACCAGAACCCGGTAAACAAGTAGTTAGAATTGTACCTTATTTACATAATAAAGATAACCCATTTATTGAGTTATTCTTTCATTATAGTTTAGGTGACAATAAAACATACTTATCACCTGTTTCATTCGGAAAACCTGACCCGGTTGAAGAATTTTCAAGAAAACTAAAATCTACAGGTAATAAAGACGAATGGCTTCAAGGTCGTAAACTTGAACCTAAAATGAGAACATATGTTCCTGTAGTTGTTAGAGGTCGTGAAAACGAAGGTGTTAAATTTTGGGGATTTGGTAAAACAGTTTATCAAGAGTTATTAAGTGTGATAGCTGACCCGGATTACGGTGATATTACTGATGCTACTACTGGTAGAGATATTCAAGTCGAAAGACAAACACCAGCAGAAGCAGGTAATCAGTATGGTAAAACTACAATTCGAGTTAAACCTAATCAGACTCCGATAACAGAGTCATCTGAAGCATTAGAAGGGTTATTAAATAATCAATCTAATCTAACAGAACTTTATACAGAACCTAGTTATGATGATTTAAAAGATGTTCTTAAAAATTATCTTAATCCTGGCTCTGAAGAAAGCACTGAAACTACTACAACTTCTAATGGTGTAGCAGCTAGTACAGCTCCAACTACAAATACTGGAACTGCAACTACAGACACTAAAAAAACTGAAAATGTAGAAGATGCTTTTGACCAATTGTTCAATAGTTAAATAAACAAATATGAAATGGGTATTGGAGCTCTCGACATAGGAAGGTTGAAAGCCCAGCTAGAATCAAGAAGACGAACTCTAGCATAAATAAGTACTTGTAAGTTCCACCTCCGATACCTATTCATTAATCAAGGAGAAATTATATGTCTAATAAAAAAGACGACTTAGCTAATGTGATAGCTGACGAACTAAATAAACAATTTAAACATCAACAAGTTGCTTACTTTCTTGAAGGAGAAGGTGACAATCCTACTGATGTTACTGACTTTATTTCAACAGGTTCGACAATGTTAGATATAGCTATTTCAAATAGACCAAATGGTGGTGTTGCTGTAGGTAAGATTACTGAATTAAATGGTTTAGAAGGAAGTGGTAAATCTTTGATAGGTTCTCATTTATTGGCTTCAACACAAAAGAAAGATGGACTAGCAGTTTATATAGATACTGAATCAGCAGTGTCTCAAGAGTTCTTGAGAGCTATTGGTGTTAATACAGAAAGTATGTTATATGTACATCTTGAAACAGTTGAAGAAATATTTGATACTATTGAAACAATCGT
>CEUT01027310.1_pt1 | contig 12976 bp, 24 predicted proteins | sample 531401 | NCBI WGS metagenome assembly CEUT01 (sample SAMEA2622821, study PRJEB7988) | marine metagenome | biome: marine biome (ENVO:00000447); feature: surface water layer (ENVO:00002042); material: "saline water (ENVO:00002010), including plankton (ENVO:xxxxxxxx)" | depth 5 m | reverse complement strand
ACGAACATATTATGAATATCAAAAACATCGCCAATTACATCGAGGATAGAAGGATTGACTTTTATATGTACAAGTCAGCTCCAGGATATATGGGTTACTACGATGCGATGTATGATAAGTATTTTCACTCTAAGCATATCGATAAGGCTCTCAAGACTAATCATTGGGATGAGCAGACTTATGAGAACTATATGAATCACATTATTAATTTTACTAATATCAATCGTAATCTTGATTGTCTTCCAGGACTTCGTGAGATTTACAATATGATTGATATGAGAAATATTTCTCGACTCTCTAACACACAGGAAGTGCTTGAGTTGGCAAAGGAGGTTCACGAATTTATTATGAATCAACTTCCAACTCAAGATGCTTCTCAAGATGGTCAAGGTGAAGATGGAGAAGGTCAAGATGGTGATAACTCTCAAGGCGGTAGTGGTGATGGTGATGGTACTGAAGTTGACTCAGGTGACAAGGAGATGACTCCTTCTGATGACGCTAAAGCATCTGATGATTTAACTGACCGTCAAAAGAAAATGATTGACAATGCGGTTGAGAAGCAGAAAGATTTTATCAATGATGGTCCACGTAAAACTAAGTTGTCTAAAAAAGATGCGAAGGCTGTCAATGCGATGGATAAGTCTGAGGCTAAGATTCACGAGGCAGGCGAGAAGTATGATGCTCAATATTATCGTAGGAATGGTATTACAAGAGTTATCGAGATGGACTTAGACAAGTCTGCTGTTGATAACAATCTTATTCCTTGTGCTTCTAATTCTGAATGGTATCAGGAAAGAAAGCAGGAAGTGATTAATAAAGGTTTGAGTATGGGAACTATCTTAGGTCGTAAACTAAAGATACGTAACGAGGAGACTTCAATCAAGAGTACTCGCAGAGATACAGGACGTATTGACAGGAGATTGATTGCTGAGTTAGGTTTCGGTAACGATAGAGTTTTCTCTAATACTTTCAAGACCGAGTTCTCTGATGCGTTCATTCATATTTCTATTGATGTTTCAGGTTCAATGAGTGGTGACAAGTTTGACCAAGCGATGGTGAGTGCGGTAGCAGTTGCGAAGGCTTGTTCAATGATTGAAGGTATTGATGTGAAGATTAGTTTGAGGACTACTACTAATGATTACACTTATGGACAATGTCTTCCATTTGTTTTGAATGCTTATGATTCTCGTAAGGATTCAATTACTAAAATCAAGTCTATGTTTTGGATGTTGTCTTCAGCAGGAACTACTCCTGAAGGATTGTGTTTCGAGGCTGTTATGAAGTCTATCGTTAATGATTCAAAGGGTAAGGATTCTTACTTTGTGAACTATTCAGATGGTATGCCAATGTTTGGAAACAATGACATTGAGTATTATCACGATGGTGCTTTGAATCACACTAAGTCTCAGGTTGATACAATGAAGAGAAATGGTATCAAGGTTCTTTCTTATTTCATCAGTGGTGGTTATGAATGTGATAGAGAGCAAAAGGACTTCAAGAGGATGTATGGTTCAGATGCTCAGTACATCAATGTACAAAATGTATCAGCAGTCGCAAGAACTATCAATAAGAAAATGTTGGCTCAGTAATGAAAGGTCAAATTAAAAAACTGATAGCAGAACACGTTAAGAGAATGAGAAGACAAATGTCCTGGACAGGTGAGAATGATTATGTGGTAGAAAAAATAATGAAATTAATTGAAAAAAAAGGTTGACCTATATTAGGTTTTCATATTATATTTAGTTGTTATTCAAGAGATAAAAAAAGGAGTTCGAATGAATAAATATCCAATGTTAATTAAGGTTGAGAAAGTCAATGGCAGATTAGTTGCTTTTGATTCTCAAGGTAATGACCAAAGTGATTTGGTCTCTTATTCAACAAAAAAGAAGGCCATCAAATTTGGTACGGCACTTCTTAAAGAATCAGAAGATTCAAAGTTCAAGCAAGTAGCGTTAGAAGAGTTCGATAGAGCGTCTAACGTTCCTGTTGCATCTGAACCTGTCGATGTTCCTGCTGAACAAGCAGAAGTGATGAACTTCATTTCTAATTCTTATTCACTAAAGCCTGAGTCGCTTGTGATGAAAGAACTAAAGTGGAAGTATCTGATACGTTCTGCTGTTCGTGGTCGTAATATTATGATGACAGGTCCTGCGGGTTGTGGTAAGACAATGGCCGCTAAGTCACTTGTCAATTCACTTGATAGACCTGACTTCTATTTCAATCTTGGAGCGACTCAAGACCCAAGAGCAACTCTAATCGGTAATACTCATTTTGATTCTGAGAAAGGTACTTACTTTTCTGAGGCTTTGTTTGTCAAGGCGATACAGACTCCTAATGCTGTGATTCTTCTTGATGAGTTGACAAGGGCTCATCCTGATGCCTGGAATATCTTGATGACGGTTCTTGACCAAGGTCAAAGATATTTGAGACTTGATGAGGCTCAAGGTCAGGCGACTATCGAGGTAGCAGAAGGTGTTACTTTCATTGCGACAGCAAACATCGGTAATGAGTACACAGCGACTCGTACTCTTGACAAGGCGTTGATGGACAGATTCATTGTTGTTGAAATGGACTTGTTGAATGATGCAGAAGAGAAAGGTCTTCTACAATATATGTTCCCTAACGTTGACGAGGCTGAGTTAGGTAAAGTAGCTGAGATAGCTCACTTGACTCGTGTCGAGGCTCTTTCTGAGAATGGTCGTTTTTCTTCAGGAGTTTCAACAAGGACTTCTGTTGAAATAGCAGGTCTCTTGTATGATGGGTTCTCACTTCAAGAGTCGGCTGAAGTATGTATCTACCCTCAGTATTCTGCTGATGGTGGTGCTGACTCAGAGAGGACTTTCGTCAAGCAGTTAGTTCAAAAGTATGTCGGTGAGGAAGGTGATGGTAATCTATTCAATGATGTTGAGGATGAGGATAGTGGAGACAACGTAAGAGTCTAAATAAAGACTCTATTTAAGGCCCAGGTTTTACTCCTTTTTTTTCCTGGGCCTTTTTCTATACCCTAATAAAAAGGACGTTTTTTGAAATTAAGTTCTATTTATTATTGACAGATTTTTGAAGTGGGTAAATGGTAGTTGTACTCACGGTGGTAGTGCCCCAGGTTTTTTATACTCCTTTCTCCTGGGGCACATTTTTATATAGGAGAGTTAAATGGGTAAACAAGTTTATAAACATGGTTATAGTTGTAAGTTAGTTAGAGTAGTCGATGGTGATACTTGCGATGCACTGATAGATTTAGGTTTTGATGTTTGGATTAAATCACGAATTAGATTTTATGGTGTTGATACTTGGGAAAGTAGGACACGTGATTTAGAGGAAAAGGCTAAAGGATTAGAAGCGAAAGCATACGTAAAAGATTTATTAGAAAATTCTGATGAAGGAAAGTTTAGTATCATATCTCACGGTCGTGGGAAGTATGGTAGAGTTCTTGGAGAAATATTCGTTAAAGGTCACGAACAATCAGTAAATGAATTGTTAAAAGAAAATGGTCACGCTTACGAATATCATGGAGAAAAGAAAAAAGTTTTTGGAAGTTAAATAACGGAGGTTATATGTTAGGATTATATTTAGGATTAGGAATCACAGCTGTGGTTCTTTATTTCGTAGCAAAAATATATGCTGATGACTATCAAGATTTTTTTAAATTCTAAGTTGTGTTCCGCCCTCCCTTTCTATCAGTTGTAGCTTGTTTTAAAAACGAATCTCATATTCTTGAGGAGTGGATTGAACATTACCAAAGGCAGGGAGTAGATAAACTTCTTTTATGTGATAATGGTAGTACGGATGATTATCAATCTATCATTGATAAGTACGATAACATTGTTTTGTATGAAGATTCTTCTGATGAAATTCAATGGAATACTGAACCGCCTCGAGGTAAATATGGTGGAGGTATTTATTCTAAATTATTAACATATCATAAAACAGAGTGGGCTATTATCTGTGATGTGGATGAGTTTATGTATGCGAGGGAAGGTTACGATACTATACGACAATTCTTAAAAGAACGTGGTTCGGAGTTTAACCAATTGATTGTTCCTAATATACTTTTTCATCACAAAGGCGGAACTGATTTATCTATAAAGGAACAACCGGAAAGTGTAGTAGATACTTTTATTTATAGTTGTAAAAGAGATAAGAATGTAAAGTGTATCGTAAAAACAGATTCTATAATCAAACTTAGAGTACACGAACACGCAGTCAAAGGTCGAAGTACTCGACCACATCTAAAGGATGATTTTGTTTTAACAGAAGGTACTGCTAATTCTAAATATGGTTCGTTGCCTATCGTACCCAAAGGTGGTATGAAAGGATGTCCGCCGGGAGGCGCTAAAGGCACTATGTGGAGATTCTATCCGAATGATGGTAAAGTATACGTACATTCGAATCATTATAGATTTCAAAGTGAAGACCACTTCTTTAAGAATAAACTAAAAAAAGGATATGCTGACCGAAATAATGAAGAGGCTATGAAAAAACAATCACGAATGAAAGAGTGGTGGGCCGCTAATAGTAAAGAATATTCTATAGATACTGAGCTAAGAGATAATAAAAATGGTATAAAAGAAAATTAACTAATATTTATAATTGTTAGAGTTACATAAACTAATAGCAACACTTACTTAACTTTATAGGAGTAACAGCAATGTTCGATAAATTTATTATAACATATGATGAAAACGGTAACTTCACAAGTTCCGCTCATCCCGACGGTTGGCTTGAAGGTGGATTCTCAGGGTCTTTTGAAGACAAAGCAGGAGTACTTAAAAGTCAGCTTCTTGGATACTTTCCAACTGCATCAGTAGATTTAGTATCTACAGGTTCAACAGATTTTATCGTAGCTTGTCAGGTTGATGGAAATGTTCGTAACATATGGGAACGTCAACGTCAAGCCAAGTTCGATACTGATGAATACACAGCACAGGGTATGAGTACAAACCGTGTGATTTATCAAACTATTCACAATGGCAGTTTAGCAAAATCTTGTCACAAGTGGGTAGGTTTGTTGACCGGTTCAGCAGAGTAATCAACTAAACAATAAGAGGTTATTATGAGCAAGAGGAAAATTTCTTCTATTCTGAAGGGTGATGCCCGTTTGGAAAATGAGTCTTATGAAGAGTTTAAACTCAGACGTAAAGCAGAGAAGATTCTATTAAAGAAATATCTTAAAGGCACACCTACGGACATTAAAGATAATGTGCCCAAAGAGAATCTTACATCCTGGAAATGAAACAGAAATTAAAGTTAACAGAAACTTATTTTTCTCACAATGGAACTTTGTATAAAGGAGATTATGTCCTTACTACAGACCCTATGTGGATGACAAAAGATATTGTCAAAGTGACAGACCTATCAGGCAGAATTTACAGAATAAAAAGTAAAATGCTGACAGATAGTCGTTAGATTTACTATAGAACGATTTTTGTATATAGTATAGTAACGAATCGCTCACAATGAGGATTCACGTTAGTTCAAATGAATAACACATAGGAGAATATAATGACTATATTTCATAAAATAGATAGAGACGCTTTCTTATCACCTTTCGATAAAGTGTATGACCAAATGATGGAAGCACACTTTCCTGAAGTGATACAGCAAGTTGGCGTAAATCCAATGCAAGGTACTGCATATCCAAAAGTTAACGTATATGAATATGAAGATAAGGTTGGCGTGATAGCTGAGATTCCTGGTCTTGATAAGAAACATATCGACATCGAAGTTGAAGATAATGTACTAACTATCTCAGGTGATAAACATGGTATACCTGAAGATAATGGTGCGAAGGTAATTCGTAGAGAATTGAAGACATCTTCTTTCAAGAGGTCATTCACTCTCGGTGAAGAACTTGATGGCGATGACATATCTGCTAACTTTAAAGATGGTATCTTATCTGTATCTATTCCAAAGATAGCTCCAACAAAGCCAAAGGTTAGTAAAGTTAAAATCAAGTGAAGTTAATTCCTCTTAACGGAGAATTATATTTACTTAAAGGTAGGGTGTCGGTTGATACTCGTTTCACAACAGAAGAGTTGAAGAAGCAGTATAGAGCCGACACCGTGCTACGTAGAGGTAATGAATGGTATTTAGTTTCTAAGGTAATAGAGGCAGAATGGGAGGACTTGTAACTATTTATTATTATGAAAGACGGATTCAAAATCGTAACCAATTTCCTTGATGAAAATCAAATAGACAACATGGAGAAGTTTGTAACCAAGTTACCAATCTTCCCTAAGTTTATACAAACAATATTAGCACATAGACATAAAGAATACAAGTTTGAAACAGACGATATGGACAGACTCTTTATCTATTTAATGCGTGACGATGATAGTCAAGCGAGGGCTTAATGGATGATTACACAATCCTACAACTTAAAAAATTAAAAACAAAACAAAGTTTCTTAGAATCTGATTGGGAGGAAAAGAACTATTTATTTCAATTAAAAGTAATACCAAGATTTCATCAAGATTTCTCTGAGATAATTCCTGAAGCAGAAAAGAAGTTAGGCAACGAAAGAAAGAAACGACCTCGCAAAATTGTAAATGATATATTTAAAAAGTTATCTGTAAAACTACATCCTGATAAAGGCGGTGATAAAGAATTATTTCAACAAGCTAACGAAGCAAAAGAGAATAATAATTTATCAGAACTATTAGATATAGCAAATGAAGTAAACGTAAGAATAGAAGATACAAAAGAAATGATACCTATATTAGAAGAAAAAAATCACATTACACAGAATCAAATAGATATGATTGAAAAAAGTTTGGCTTGGCAATGGTATTTTTACAATGATGATGAGAAAAATAAAGCCCGTCCTATATTCTTAGATATACTAAAAAAAGAATTGAACCTCGATATTTAATATTATATGTTAGAATCATTCAAAAAATTTCCTGCGTTAGTAGGTGCTTCAGCATTATTCGTAGCATTCAACGCGGCATTCTTTTCGATATTCGGACTATCTAAATTGTTTTCCGGAGCATTTTGGTCTGTAGTATTTATGGCCACTTCATTAGAAATAGGTAAACTTGTTACTGCAAGTTTTGTTTATCAGTATTGGAATAAGATTAGTAAACTAATGAAAGGCTATTTAATTGGTGCTGTAGTATTATTAGTCCTGATAACATCTGTAGGTATCTTTGGATTTTTATCAAATGCTTATCAAGGTGCTACATTAGACTTTACAAAAGAATCTACAACACTATTAGCACTTGAAGAAAGATTAGAACAATTTGAAGAAGATAAAAAGTTTTTAAAGGATGAGTTAGAAGCACAGGTTAATGATTTACCTGATAACTATCGCACTGCTCGTAGAAAATTACGTGAACAATATAATCCTATGATACAAGATGTATCTAAAAAGATTATAGATATGAAACAAGAAATAGCAGATGTGGAGATTGGTCTTGTACAGACAGGAGTTGATGTAGGGCCAGCAATATTCATAGCAAAAGTTTTTGGCACGGATGTAGACACCGTTGTCACTTGGTTAATTTTTATTTTTATATTTGTCTTTGACCCATTAGCAGTTGTGCTAACAATCGGTTTTAATATTGCATTAGGAACACAAGAGGTTCAAATGTATATTAAAGAAGAGGAAGAGGAAAAAGAGATAGTGGAGTTAGAACCTGACGTAGATGATATCCCTGAGATTGAAAAGAAATCTGATGTTCATATCCCATCTTCCTATGATGTAGTTGAGAAAGTAAAAGGAATATTTACAGGAAAAGACGCCTACGAAACAAGAAAAAAATAGGTTGTCCTGTAATAATATTTTTACTATATTCTCGTGAACAAACCAGGAGATATGATGAATAAAGAATCATTTATGTTAGGTGTTAGTTTAACGTGTCTATGTGTAATGTTAATAGGACCTAAGGTTCTAAACGTTTCACATACATTATGTGAATTAGAGCCGGATACGTTGAAAGTAGAAGTAGTCAAGCCGATGCCAAACTTTCAATTAGAGGCACACCAAATTAAATCATCTTTAAACAAATCAAAACTAAAACACTTATTAATCTATACTTATGCTCTTTGTAAAGAGTATGATGTAGATTACAACTTAGTCAAGGCTGTAATAGATACAGAATCAAGTTGGAATCATAAAGCAGTATCAAGAAGTGATGCACGTGGTCTTATGCAAATTAAGCCACAGACAGCTTTTGCTGAGTTCAAAACTCCGTCAGGAGATTTGTTCGACCCTTACGTAAATGTAACATTGGGTATTATGTATCTGTCTAAGTTGACTCATAAGTATAGTATGAATACTTTAGAAAAAGTATTGACTGCTTATAGTCATGGACCAACAGCTACTAAAGGTTATAGTGGAGAGTACGTAGAAACTAATTTTTACGTATCTTCTGTATTAGGCAAGTTGTAAGTTGAAAACTCGGTTACCAAGTATATGTATTGAATGTGGTCTTTGTTGTGACGGGACACTATACTCTGATGTAGTATTTTCTCGTGATAAAGATGACCCTAGGATAGAAAAAGAAAAACAACGATTTGAGAAATTAGAATATAAAAAAGCTCCGCACGATAGAGAAAGTCCTGCATGGAGAATACCTTTAACTCCTTGTCAGTTCTTAGGAACAGAAAAAGAAAATTGTTGTGGCATTTATGAAGACCGGCCTGATATTTGTTCTTCTCACGATTGTTGGCTACTATTAGAATACAATGCAGGATTTAAAACATATGGTTTTGCAGTCAATGAGATAAATAGAATAAAAGCGTTACAAGATGAATTAAGAATAAAAGGTCTTACTCAAGCAGAGATTGGTAGTCAAATACGAAGAATGGGTGAATTAGATGCTTTCTATGGCACACGTGAGAAATATGATTATATGGAAAAAAGATTAAAAAAAGGTTGACCTGCGCTATATTATTCGGTATATTCAGTTGAAATGAGAAAAGGAGTTCAAATGAAAAAATTCGATTCAAATTCAGCCATTGACTTTTCAGAAGCAATCGGCGAGTTGATTTCAAACATCAAAAAAGATTATGCTAATTGGACTACTTGGCAAGAAGGCATTGATAGATTCAATTCAAGTTTCGATGTCAAGACAGGTAAAAAATACACAAAGATAATTTCAAATGGTTCTGTTTGGGGTTTCATCGCTAATGGTGATGGAGTTCTGAAAGGAATACCTTACAAGAAAGGCGATGTCTTTAAGCCAGCAGGTTGGGCCGCTCCCGCTAAATGGCAGAGAGGTAATATCTTTGATTCAAATCAAAATTACTTCAGATGGACAGGTCCTGATTATTTAATTTAACTAATTGGAGAATAGTAAATGAACAATAACATAGTAAGCAAAGTTGACAATCACATCAAAGAGATGTACAGATTCAATGACCCTTCAATCAAAAGTATGTTGATAGAAGTAAAAGATTCTAACATTCCGATGCCTGTCAAAGTAGATTTGGTAACGAAGTTGAAACAAGCTTCAGATAAGATAAGTGGAAAGTGGACACCTGCTTCTCAACTGATGAGAGCACCTAAGTTCTCTACGAGACATAGAAAGACTTCGTACAGAGCAAAGTACTCAGGTAACTTCAGTGGTGGCGGTGCTGGCACTTCTAAAAGTACGAGGCAGTAATGGATAAAGCAAAACTAATCGAAAAACTAAAAGAGATAGAAGGCACAATCAATGATGCTGACATCTCTATACCTGATAATGATATCGGGTCTAACCTATCTGATGTTGAATACTACGTTGATAGTGCGAGAGACTTGGTAGAAAGCTTGATAATAGAACTTGAGAATGAAAGTTCTTGATGTCTGTATAAATCGGGGCTGTAATAATAAGAGAGCATCAAGTGGTGCGAAGAGTAAGGGTGACAAACTCCGCCCTTACTGCGGTCGTTGTCACATGGCCGTTAGAGGAAAGACTACGTACAAAGAAGGTGTATCTCCTGTAAAGAAAACTTATTGTGAAAACAAAGATGGTCGGTTAGGATTCGTGTGTGCTACTAAAGGTGCTACATTATTTTCTTGTATGTTAGATATGGACCACATAGAACCTGAAGCACAAGGCGGACAAAATATTCCTGAGAACATTCAAACGTTATGTAAGAATTGTCACGCTCGTAAATCTTGGGAAGATGGTGATGGTAGAATACAGAGTCCAAGAAAAAATCGAAAGTTAATTTATAGTTAGATATTTATATGTATAATGTTTTTAAGTGAGTTACTAAATCCAATATCACCTAAAAAGTTTCGTGAAGAAATATATGGAAAACGAGTCTATTGGTGGAAGGCACCCACAGGTGCGAGTGAACGTTTTTCTAAATTATATTCTTGGGAGAGACTTGACGAATATCTAAATGATTGGCGAAATGCTAACCACATACAACTTGCAGATGTAAATGAAAAAGGTAAAGTACAACGTGATAGTAAGTGGGATAAAGCAAGAGATGGGAACTTAACCAAGGGTGACGTATACAATTATTGGAGACATGGACATTCTATAGTTGTACCATTTTGTGAATATCAATCACAGATGTTATGGACAATATGTAATACATTTGAAAAACAAATGCCCTTCGGACCAGGTTGTGCTAATATGTATTGTTCGTCAAAAACTAATGCACATACATTTGCTCCACATCGAGATAAAACAGAAAATTTTTTATTTCATATCGATGGTCAAGTTAAATGGAAATTTTACAAACCATCTAAGGGAGAGGGGAGTAAACTCGAATGTTATCAAGACATTATTTTAGGTCGTGGTGATTTATTGTATATACCGATTGGAGTTTTTCACGATACACAACCTTTAGGTCCAAGACTAACTGCAAGTGTACATTTTCCTAAACCTTCTAAAAAAGAAGATTATGATAAAAGAGTGGGTAGAGAAAAAATGTATGATTGGCACAAATGGTTTGAATTCCAAAGAGAGATAAAGATATGATAAATAAATTAGGTGAGTATTTATTTAAACGAATATGTAGAGACCAAGAAGAATTACAAAAAGAACGACCGAGAAATACTTACGGATTATACATACAGCCAAAAGATTTACAAAGATATGTTTGGGAATATTTTAATATCGGTATAGATGAAGATGGACTTGAGTGTGCAGATGATTTGTATGAAACTAAAATTAATGTTCCTTTCGGTAGCTATTGGGATGATTAATGGATGGGATGAAACAAGATAAGATTTATAACAGACCACACAATGAAGTTTTAGTTAAATCTGAAGATAATAAACTTTATATAATCTGTCACGAGAAAGAACAGATGCAAAAAGTTATGGATAGAATGACTACAGATAATTGTAAATTAACTGAATACGAAGAGTGGGATGGACAATTTCTAATGACATTTGAAGTTGGAGAAGATATACCAAATTGAAAATACTAATTGGTACACCACATTTAAAACTAAATGGTATCGGAACTTATGTTGATTCTTTAACAAAAGAACTTGAACTTAGAGGTCACGATGTAGAAATAATCACACATCAAATCGGACAGATAGGAATAAAACTAAGAAAAAACATAGTCAATCAAAAATCAACAATACAAAAAAAGTATGACTTGATATTAGTTTTCTCTAATCGTAATTGTCGTGAAGTAATCAATAATGAAGTTGAAGGTTACTTAGTGTTTATGGTTCAAGGTTTATACTTCAATAATGATATACCATTACAGAAATATTTAAAACGAATAGACAAAGTTTTTTCTCTATCAGAATCTTCACGTGATGCTATTGCTAAACCTGGAGCATATGACTTCAAAGGAAAGTTTGAGATAAATCATTCTGTTAATAGTTTAGTGAGATACAATTCGTTTTCGTTTTTTAATAATGCGAGTTATAATATTGAATCAGAAGTGGTACACAATCCTATAGATACAAGTAGATACTACATTAAAAATTCATTGAGAGATATTCCAAGAGTTCTAATACTTTGTAAAAATAAAAGTGCCGCTACTATAGTTAAAAATTCTTGTGATGAATTAGGATACGAATCAGAGTGGCAACCTTCACCTTCATATGAAAGTTTTTCAAAAGATAAAATATTTTGCTTGGATATAGAAGAAAAGATTAATAAATTTGACATAGTAGTTGGAATAGGTAGACCTATATTAGAAGCAATGTCTTGTGGTAGAAACGTTATTGTATTTGATAAAAGATTTTATTATAAAGTTTATCCTGCAGATGGCTTTATTGATATGAATAATATTGATGATGCTTCGAGATTTAACTTTTGTGGTAAAGAAAAACTTTCTAACTATTCAGAAAATAATATGATTGAAGAATTAAAAAAATATGATAAATCATTAAAAAATAAATTCAGGATGTTTATTTTAGATAATCATAGTATCGAAGCATCTGTAAATAAAATAATAGGAGTTCTATAATGAAAAGAATATCATTATCTTGGTTACACTTACTAATAGTCGCGCTTACGTTTTTGTTCACGTTTGCAAAAGGACAAGACTATCCTTACGTAATACCTGACCCGATTTTATTACAAGACCAAGCACATGGAGCTGATAGACCTGAGATTATAGCATATCAATTAGTTCCTGGTAAAGATTTATATTGTCACTTTGAGATACAAATCGTAGAAGCGTTTGCTTGGAACAATATACCTGAGATGCAACGTGAAGAAACAAAAGAGATTGTTATAGATAGAATTGTTTTCGAACATACTAACCCTTGGGCTGTTAATGAAATGTTTTACATAGATGATAAAGCATACTTTTTAGTACGTGTACCATTTCAAGGTTTTGAATGGTAGAAAAATGTAAACGTTGTAAACGGAAAAAAGATTTGTATAAAGGATATACTATCTGTTTTGATTGTTTATTTGAGTTAGATATTAATCATAAAAATTATGAAAAATATAAAAGAAAAGGTTGACCTGTATTACATTTCCTTATTATATTTAGGTATAATAAAAGGAGTTAAAAGTGAAATCTAAACAACTTAAAAACAAACTTTGGAAAGACAAGGT
>CEUT01068058.1_pt1 | contig 12999 bp, 14 predicted proteins | sample 531401 | NCBI WGS metagenome assembly CEUT01 (sample SAMEA2622821, study PRJEB7988) | marine metagenome | biome: marine biome (ENVO:00000447); feature: surface water layer (ENVO:00002042); material: "saline water (ENVO:00002010), including plankton (ENVO:xxxxxxxx)" | depth 5 m | reverse complement strand
ATGTTTCAATAATTGATAAGTATGGTTTTTATATTCCAAATCATCCATATTTAACAATAGAAGAATTAGAGTTGATAATAGATATTGTTAATAGAGGTTGTAAATAATGAATATTGCTATAATGTGGGATGGAGCAATAAATGTAAATTCTTACTATGTAAAAGATAAAATAGGATATGCTTTTAAGGATAATAAACCATATACATATCACCATACAATTTCTAAGGAGTGTTACTCGAATACTCACAATTGGAACTTTTTGTGGGATAACGGATATTTTTTAAATTTAAGTGAGTGGGAGACAACAGGTCCTAATCGAAACTTACCTGATATAGATTTAGATGTTATTTTTTATGCTTGTGAACGTGGTGGATTAATGAATGATAAAAATATTTCAGAAAAATTTTCTGTAAGTGTCTTGAGAGACAAATATCCTAAAGCTAAAATAGTTGGTTATTTAAAAGAAGTTTATGTAAGAGAAGGAAGATTTGACAATAGAATAAAATTTTTAAAAGATTGTGATTACATTCATGCAGAAGCTGCGTCTACTATGAAAGAATTACCAGAATTTTTAAAGATTGAAAAACTTGTAGGTAAAAAATTAAATTTTAGTAATCAACCGTTAAATATTGAGTACTATTACAACAATTTTTACTCGAATGAAAAACAAAATGCAATATGGGCATATTTACCTAATCCAATGGAGCGGCGAGGTAAGACATATGAATTTGCTGAAAGAATGGGTAGAAAGTATAATCTTCCAGTTCACATCAAACCTTTACAACCAGGACAGGCATTTGATTACATAGGTCAAAAAGATTTTGTGAATATGTGGAAAGATTGTTTATATCATTTTAATTTAGACCCCCTTGAACATCATCCTGGTGGTCAAGTTGTACAGGTAGCAGCTGTAGGTTCATTGAATATAGGAGGTTGTAATGAATCTCATAAAATTTTATATCCTGAAACTGCAACCTGTGATGAAAAGATTTTAGAAGAAAAGTTTGAACGATACATAAAAAATCCTGAACATATTATAAATGACATATCATATGCTTGGGATAAACTAAATATAACTTATGGATTTAATGCAGTAAGAAAACAATTGGAAGACTTGTATGGTTAATGACATTAGAAAAACAATAATAGATGCTGCTTATCATGCAGGCCACGGACATATTCCTAGTGCTCTATCTATCGTTGAAATATTAAAGGCAGTTGACAATGTTAAAACAAAGGATGACGTTTTTATTTTAAGTAAAGGGCACGGTTGTTTAGCTTACTATGCTTATCTTGTTCAGAAAAATAAAATAAGTATTGATGAAATTAGAAATTTTGGGAAACGAGATAGTAATTTAGGCGGTCATCCAGATAGGAATAAAATAGAAGATGTTTATGCTTCAACAGGTTCACTAGGTCATGGTTTTCCTATAGGAGTAGGTGTTGCTTTAGCTAAAAAGATAAAAGGAGAGAGTGGTAAAGTTATTTGTCTGATAGGTGATGGTGAAGCTAATGAAGGAAGTGTTTGGGAATCTTTTATGATTGCTTCAAAACATAAATTAAATAATTTAATTTGTATTATTGATAACAATAAATCACAGATAAGGTCTTTACCTTCTGTATCTTTAGGTGACAAATTACAAAAATTTAATTGGAACACATGGTCAGTAGATGGTCACGATGTAGAAATGATAACAAGAGCTATCAATGATTATGATGTATATAAAAGACCTACAGCTGTAGTTGCAAGTACGATTAAAGGTGCAGGTATAAAAGACATTGAAAACGATATGTTTGCTTGGCATCACAGGGCACCTAACAAAGAGGAGTACGAAAAATTTATAAAGGAAATTGATGAGAAGTAAATTTGCAGATATATGTTCAAGACTTGTAGAGCATGATAAAAACTCTGTTATCATGGTAGGAGACATTAGTCATTTTTTACTCAGAGATACAGAAAAAAAAGCTCCTGATAGATTTTACAACATAGGTATTTGTGAACAATCTATGGTAAGTGTTGCTGCAGGTATGTCAATGCAGGGATTGAAACCAGTAGTACATACTATTGCTCCTTTTTTAGTTGAACGTGCTTACGAACAAATAAAAGTTGATTTAGGTTATCAACACACCGATGTAACAATAGTTACGGTAGGTGGTACATATGATTATTCTGATTTAGGTTGTACTCATCATTGTTATAATGATATAGCATTAATGAGAAGTATACCTAATATGGAAGTTTATGAACCTAGTACTCCTGAAGAATTTGAAACACTATTCAATGAAACTTGGAGTAATGGTAATCCTAAATATTTTAGATTATCAGCACATACCCATTCACAAATGTTTAGTGTTTTACCTGGTGAATTGAATATTGTGAGAGACTCATTGAATGGTAAATGGGTTTTTGTTAGTGGCCATCTTTTAGACGATGTTATATGTGATGAAAATATAGGTATAATTTATGTCTCTACCTTATCCCACATATCTGAAAATTCAAAATCATTGATAAAAAATCTAATAAAAAATTGTGAAGTCTATTCAGTAGAAAATCATTTTAAAATTGGTGGCTTGGGAGATTTAATATCTGAAACTTTTGATGTTAAAGTAAATAAGATTGGATTAGATACAAAGTTTATAACAAATTATGGTTCATATGATGATTTAAGAGAAGAAGCTTCGATGGACAAACAAAGTATTTTAAGGAAAATAAATGAATAAATTTACGGCACAAATTTGTGATAGAATTTTTAAATTATGTGAAAGTAATAATTTTAAAGATAAAACAATTCTCATAACTGGAGCTAATGGACTAATAGGAGGATTTTTAGCTGATTACTTTTATTATTTAAATCAAAAGTTTGACTATAACATTAAATTAGTATTAACTAGTTTAAGTCAGAATCCTGAAAGATTAACACACTTACTTAATAAACAAAATGTTAAATACATTTCAAAAGATTTGTCAAATGGTATAAAGATAGGTGAAAAAATTGACTATTGTTTTTATTGTGCAGGATATGCTCAACCATCTAAATTTTTATCAGATAAAACAAAAACATTTTTTTTAAACGTGACTGGTTTACAAGAGACATTTAATAATATTTTTGAAAATAATAAAAAAGCTAGATGTGTGTTTCTAAGTAGTTCAGAGATATACAGCATGAATAATACTGAGTCATCACATAAAGAAACAGATGTATTAAGTTTGTCTTTAGAACACAAACGTAATTCTTATATTTTAGGAAAAATAACAGGAGAAATGATTGTAAATGATTTTATAGAAAAAGGGCATGATGTAGTTTCGACTAGAGTTTCTCTTTGTTATGGACCAGGTCACTTGTACGATGATGCTCGTGTTATGAGTGACATAACAAGAAAAGCTATAAGTGACAAAGATGACATCAAACTATTCGATGATGGTAGTGCTCTTAGAAGATATTTACACATTTCAGATTTTATAATTATGTTACTAAACATTACTTTGAAAGGAAAAGAAAAAGTATACAATATTGGAGGAGTGGAAGAAACATCAATATATGAAATGGCTACGTATATTGGTAAATATTTTAATAAAAATATTGTAAGAGGTAAATCACAAAACGATGTTTCTGATTCAGCTCCAAAAAGAGTTTGGATTTCACTAGAAAAATATATAAAAGAGTTTGGGGTATGTAATTTTATGAGTTTTGAAACAGGTATAACAAATTATTTAGAATGGTTTGAAACAAAATTTAAAGATAAAGGGAATATATGAAAAAAAATGTAATATGGTGGCCTTTCATAGAACACAAAGAGTTATCAGATAAGTTTGGTGGATATGAATACACAGAGTACTCAAGAAAAACTTGGGAGTATTGGTGTGAAAAAAATGATGTTTTATTTGTACCGTTCACAGAACCTGTAGAAAAAGATTTATTTAGATTTAGACCTAATTGGCAAAAAGCAATATTTTGTTTTGATGAATTAGAACGTATGGGCATTGAGTATGACCAAGTAGCTTTAGTAGATAGTTCTTTTATGGTTAGATGGGACACTCCAAACTTTTTTGAGATGACTGATAGGAGATTTACAGCTTTCAGAGATATGGATAATATGAGATGGATATATGAATCGATACAAGGTTATAAAGATATTTTTAACGGTTTTGAATTAGACCAGTCAAAATATGTAAACTCTGGTTTTATTATTTTTAATGAAGACCACAAAGAACTGATGCAAGGGTTTAAATCATTTTACTTAGAAAACATAGATGAATTTATAGAATTACAAGATACAAAAGTTAGAAAAGGTAACGAACAAACACCATTAAATTATTGGTTACAAAAAAATAATGTTGATGTCAATATAGATTTACCATTACCATTTAAATTGACACACTTACAAAGAAAAGATATGTTTTCACATAATTGGGCCTTAAAGGAAGATACTACTCCATATTATATAAAATACGGTTATAATTTTAGTTTTAATGGACTCCCTAAAGACAAAAGAAATGAAATAATGAAACAAACTTGGGAACTTATAAAACATAATTATGTAGATGTGTTAGATAAAGTAAAACACAAAGATGAGGCTAAATACACTACAAGTAGAAAATTTAAAGAGGATATTTTAAATCACTTTGATGATTATAAAGACAAAACTATACTTGAGATAGGTTGTTGTCAAGGTGATACGACAAGAGTATATGCTGAATGTTTTAAAGAAGTTATTGCATTAGATATAGATGAGTGGAATATAAATCAGGCAAAACAAAAGTGTTCTGATGTTGACAATGTATCTTTTTTATGTAGTGATATATACAAAGTAAAATGGGATTTTCCACAAGTAGATGTTGTTGTGATTGATGCAGGACATCAGGCATTTCAAGTTAGACAAGACATTGATAAGGTGATTGATTACTTCGGAGATGTAGAAATAATAATTGATGATTATGGTAATCCCAAAGTAGATGTAAGAAATGCTGTCAATGAAGCAGTTTTATCACAAAAGTTAATAATAAATAAAAAAATTGGTGAGACGACTGGATTTAAAACAATCAACAACGTAATTTTTAACGATAGAGAAGGAATAATATGCAATTCAAAAAAATACTAGCATTAGCACCACACACAGATGATGTAGAATTAGGTTGTGGAGGATTTTTATCAAAGTATAAAGATGAAGCAGAAATAGATGTGATAGCATTTACAGCAGCCCAACCTTTGTCAGAGGGTAATCCAGTGGACGAATGTAAAAACGCTATGAAGTTAGTTGGTGCTAATGTAGAGTTTTTAAATTTTGAACCAAGAGTTCTAAACATACAAAGACAAAGAGTTTTAGATACACTATGGAAAAGAAATCAAGAAAAAAAATATGATGTTGTTTTTTGTCCTTCTACATATGATAATCATCAAGACCATAAAGTTGTTCAAGAAGAGTGTTTTAGAGCATTTAAAAAGACTACGATTTTAGGATATGAACTACTTTGGAATTGTAGAACATTTAGTACAGATGTATTTGTTTCATTACTAAGAAAAGATTTAGATTTAAAAATAAAAATGTTAGATTGTTACAAAACACAAGGAGAAAGAGTTTTTATGAGTAAAGATTATGTTTATGATATAGCAAGAACGAGAGGATTACAAGTAGGTCATAAATATGCAGAGTCTTTTGAAGCGATAAGGATAGTATTATGAAAAAAAATGTAGTTTTTATTATGAATGTTGACCCACAAGTAATCGACCCTAAGTGGGAAAGATTTCACACTTCTAGAAAGTCACCTTATGATTTATCAGTAAAAAGTTGGAAACATTGGTGTGAAAAAAATAATTGTGAATTATTTGTGTTAACAGATTTATTATTTCCCCACGAGGATATGAAATGTACTTGGCAAAGATATTATATTTTTGATTTGTTAGAATCTAATGATATTGACTATGACCAGATTTGTTACGTGGATGCTGATACAATAGTTCATCCAGATTGCCCAAACTTTTTTGAAATGACTGAAGGTAAGTTATGTGGTGCTCAATTTGATGGTAGTTGGGAATGGGTATTAAGAAGTATAGAGGTTTATGGTAAATATGCTTTTGAAAATTATAAAATTGATTGGTATAATTACATTGATTCTGGATTTTGGATAGTTAATAAAAAACATAAACAAATGTTTAAAAATTTGTGTGATTATTATTGGCAAAATAAAGAATTATTAAAAGAAATAGAATTTAAATTTAGAGTGGGTACTGACCAGACGCCTTTCAATTACTTTATGTTAGGTTACGATGGTCCTGTAGACTTTAAATTATTACCATATGAATTTAATATGAATGACTTAGCTAGAAAAGAATTATTAGCTGATGATTTATTATTTACAAAATGTGGGTGGATATATCAATATAACGCTATACCAAATAATAAAGATAATCAACTTACAGATTATTTTATGAGAAAAACTTACAATTATTTTTATGGAGACAAATAAATGGGAATACAAAGTTGGAGTATTAGTGATAAGTGTATTGAATTAATATCAGAGTTGATACCTAATGGTTCAACGATATTAGAACTTGGAAGTGGGCATGCTACATACACTTTATCAAACAACTATGAAGTTTACTCCATTGAACAAGACACTGCGTGGGTAAACAAATATCCAGTAAATTACATACATGCACCATTAAATGATGGTTGGTATGATACAAAAATTGTAAAAGAAAATATGCCAAAATCATATGATTTGTTATTAATTGATGGACCTGCGGGTGTTGTCAGAGGTAAATTTATGGAAAATGTAAAGTTGTTTGAGCCTATTATTCATAATATACCTATCGTAATTGATGACATTCACAGAGATGTAGAAAAATTATTAGCTGAAGAACTCTCAGAGTATTTAAACAAACAATATATTGTCCTAGAGGATGATAGGGGAACAGGATACATAAAATGATAAAATTAAAAAATAAATTTGCAATAGGGTGTTTAGTACAATGGTATGAAATCGAAATAATAGAAGAGTATCTTGAAAGTGTTAGTAGGGCCGTGCAAAATGTTGAAAATAAAGAAAACATTATTATAGATGTGACGATAAATTTGTCTCAATGTTTGGAAAAAATAGATAGAAATCAAAAAGAATTAGGAGAAGTATTTCAAAAATTCTTGTCATTAAGAAGAAAATATTCAGGTAATCATTATAGATATCATTTTTATCCAGTTTCTATTGAATTAGCAACTACGAACATAAATATAAAACCATATACAATAGCTGATTATCGTAGAGAGTTTAATGAAAAATATTGTGAAGAGGTTGACGTTTTGATGTGGGGAGAATCAGATGCTATAATACCTACACAAACATTTGAAATACTTGACAATTTACACTCACAAGTAAAACAAAATACACCAAAGTATGTTGGATTCTTTAGTACTTGTAAAATGTGGGACGATAGTTGGAAAGTAATCGAACATCCTGACTTCACAGATAAACCATTTATAGAAGGTGATACAGAAAATTGGTGGAGTTTAAGATACACAATGAATCAAAAAGAAATGGATGAAATAAATAGTAAAACTACAGATTTAGACGTACAAGTTATTAACCCGTACAAATTTAATGGTTGTGGTTTAGTCATTTCTTCAGAAGTAATCAAGTCAGGTGTTAACATTCCCAAATCTGTATTTTTTATTCACGAAGATACAGCTTTTATGAATGTTATGCAAAAAGTTCTAGGTAACACCGTCCCACAATATTTAATTAAAAATATACTATTGGTACATAATAGAAAACATCCTGACAAAAGAATGTACATTAAAGGTGAACGAGGTATTGATAAAACAGACCCTGGGGCACAGAGGGGTGTTCACGATTGGTATAAAAAGGCTAATAAAATGTGTGAACACAATGCTTACAATTTATTTAATCAATCTAAAACTTATAGTTGGAAGGATGTATTCGATGAATCATAAAATAGCATTTTTTAGTGAATCAGGTCAACAAGGTAAAACTCCTAGAAATTTTACAAATATGAGAACGGAATATGCTTGGTACAATGTACTGGATAGTACACATCATCCAATACTACATATGGAAAGTATTCCGGATAACAGCTATGATATAGGTGTGATAATAATACCAAAAGAGTTAGAACATTATGCTAACTTTAATGCTGCAGGCCATCTAAGAAGAATTTGTAAAAAAACAGCTTTTATGCAAGAAGGTCCAAGTTGGTACTTTCAGAGTTTAGATATTTGGAAACAAATGTGGTTTTACAATGTAATGGATTCAACTGATTTTGTATTATGTCATAATGACATAGATAAGGAATACTATGAAGGTTTATTTGATAAACCTGTTTATATTAATCCTACATTAATGATTGAAGATGTTTTAGACAAAAAGTTACCAGAAAAACAAGATAAAGTTATAATTGGTGGTAACTTTGTCAGATGGTATGGGGGATTTAATTCATATATGACTGCTTTACAATATGATTTACCAATATGGGCCCCATCAATGGGAAGGAAAAAAAGTGAAGAAGATAATGTAGATGGACTAAATCACTTACCTTATCTTGACTGGAAAGAATGGATTTATAAATTAGGAGAATTTAAATATGCTGTACATTTGAATCCAAACACAATTGGTGGTACATTTTCGTTGAATTGTGGTTATTTAGGTATTCCTTGTATTGGAAACGTACATCAAAACACACAAAGATTATGTTTTCCAGATTTATCAATTGAACCACACGATTTGAAAAAAGCTAAAGAATTAGCAAATAACCTTAGGAATAATGAGGAATTCTATGTAAATTGTAGTACAAAAGCTGTAGAAAATTATAAAAAATATTTTTCTGAAGATACTTATATTAAACATATGACTAAAGTTATAACAGAGGTTACAAATGAATAAAATATTACTTATTGGTGGCGATGGTTACATTGGTTCAAAATTATTTCCTTATCTTAAAAACTTAAATTACGATGTGACAAATGTTGATATTGGATGGTTTGGTAACAACAAAGATACAATTGTACAAGACTATCGTAATTTATCTTCAGATTACTTATCAAAATATGATACGATAATTTTACTTGCAGGCCACTCAAGTGTAAAAATGTCAGAAGGTGATTTGGGTAGTTGTTTTCACAACAATGTGACTAACTTTGTAGAACTATTAGGTAAGATTAAAAAACAAAAACTAATTTATGCTAGTAGTTCGAGTGTCTATGGTTCAGTAGGTGGTAAAACGGTAACTGAAAATTATTATGGATTCAAACCTTACAATCAGTATGATATATCTAAACATTGCATGGATTTATATGCTGAAAAATCAGATATTGAATTTTATGGTTTAAGATTTGGAACTTTAAATGGTTATGCTCCAATCACAAGAACTGATGTTATGATAAATGCAATGACATCTAGTGCCTTATTAAATGGTGAGATTAAATTATATGTAAAAAATATTATGAGGCCTATTTTAGGTATTAATGATTTGTGTAGAGCAATGACATCAATAATAGAATGTAAGGAAGATAAAAGGGGACTATATAATCTTGCTTCTTTTAATAAAACAGCAGAACAAATAGCTTATGAAGTTAGTAACACATTAAATATTCCGGTAGTCGAATATGAAACAGACCCAACACAAGTTAAAAATACGAAACTACAAACAAAAACGTATAACTTTTCCATATCAACGAGAAAGTTTTGTAGAGAGTTTAATTTTAAATTTAAAGAAACGGTTGAAAGTATCACTGCTGAGTTAAAAGAAAACTTTGACAATATGATTAGAACAGATAGGAGTAAAGCAATTGAGTACAAATAACGTGACGGAAATTAAAAAATGTATTTGTTGTGGTAGCGAAGACATAGGTTTATTGTTAGATTTAAATAATCAACCTTTAGCTAACTCTTATCACAACAATAAACACAAACAAGAAGAATATCCATTAGGTGTTAATATATGTAACAAATGTTTTCACATACAATTAACTCACGTTGTTAATCCTGATTTATTATTCAAGGACTACTTGTATGTAAGTGGTACATCAGATACTCTTCGTGAAAATTTTGAATGGTTTTCCGATTTTGTTTTGGAATATAATCCTAAATCAGATAATGTTTTGGATATTGCTTGCAATGATGGTTCTCAATTAGATTGTTTTAAATCAAAAGGTATAGAAACATATGGCATCGACCCTGCTGAAAATTTATATGATTTAAGTTCAAGGAATCATAATGTAATATGTGATTATTTTAATGAAGATTCTTATCATCAAGTTTTTGATAATATTATAGCTCAAAACGTATTTGCACATAATCTAGATGCTAAAAAGTTTTTAGATGATTGTTGTAATATAATGCATAGTGAATCTTACTTATTCATACAAACATCTCAAGCAGAAATGATTCTTAACAATCAGTTTGACACTATTTATCACGAACATATATCTTTTTTTAATGTCAATTCTTTTAATGAGTTAGTTAAAAGGACTAAATTAAATTTAGTTGATGTGATAAAAACACCAGTTCACGGTATAAGTTATTTATTTGTATTGAGTAAAAAAGATATAAATAAAAATAAAATTAAAAATGTCATTGATGTAGAAAAAGTAAAAGGTTTACAATCTAAAAAAACATATGATACATATAGAGATAACGTGCTAGACATTACAACAAAGTTTAGTATAGCTCTCCAAATGGCGAGACAGAATAATTTTAAACTTATTGGATATGGTGCCGCTGCTAAAGGTATGACATTTTTGAATTTTACGGATGAAAAGTTAGACTACATAATAGACGATAATCCATTAAAACAAAACTTATACACACCTGGTACTAATATAGAAATAAAATCTATTGAGTTATTAAACAAATACTCTGATGATGATAAAATATTATTTGTACCACTTGCTTGGAACTTCTATGATGAGATTAAAACAAGAATATTAAAAGTAAGAAAAAATAAAAACGATAGATTTTTAAAATATTTTCCAGAAATAAAGGAGGAAAAATGAGAATAACTAACATAGACACTCTATCAGCATTATTTGATAGATTAATTTCAGAAAACATAAAACTATATTTTTTTAAAAAAGATAGTCTAGAAGAAAACATAGACCATCAAGAGGTTGTAATATCCCAAATAAAAGAAAAAATATCTGAATTATTTACAGAAGTTTTAGAGTCAGGAAGTTATAAATATCTTTCGGAAAAAAGAACATATAAACCTAATGATATAGTTGAGACACTAGAGGAACTTATAACTAATGACATAACTACAGGTGAGGGAGATAGAGCAAATCTAAAGGAAGCAACATCAGATAATCCATCACTTGAACATTTTACACATGGTCATAAACTAATAAGAAAAGCTAATGAGAATAGAGCAGTAAGTAAAAATAAATTAGATGAACAATTCAAAGACATAGTAGAGAACAATGAAAACAATTAAAATAAATTCAGAGTTTGCTTCAGAAATAGTTTGTGCTGTCCCATACGCTTATTGGTTACATACACAAGGTAAACTAGAAAAAGTTATTACAACAAAAGGTATGACTCCTTTTTACTATTTTTGTGACGATGTATCAGAGGAAATAGAAAAAAGAACCGTGAATAATGAAGTTAGTGGTCTGAATGATTTACCTAATAATTGGATTCACGGAACTAGACCTAAAGAGGAACCTGGAGTGTTAGATTATTCAGAGTGGATGCCACCTCCTTATATTGAAAAATATAAAACAAAAGATTTTGACACTTTAAAACCTTTTGTTGTTATCAACAATAACTACAATAGAGAATTTGGTAGAGATATATCCGAATCACTAAGATATTTTGATGTAAAAACTTTATATGAATTATTTAATTATCTTACTGAAATAGGTTATAGTGTTGTTTATAAAAGACCGGACAATACAGAATTTTCACTTGATGAGAATGAGATTCACACTTTAGCTAACAATCACACTTTAAGTGCTGATGTAGAAGGGATAGGTATAATAACAGATTACGAATTAACAGAGTACTATGATAATGTTCATTTGATAGACACAATTGTTTATAATAGTGAAGAATCTTATAATGAAACACAATTAAAATTATTTTCAAGTGCAGAAGGATTTATAACGACTAATGGTGGTGGTGCTATGTTATGTGGGTATTTTAAAAAACCAGTTATTGTTTATGTACCTGATGGTAAAGAGTTAAGAAAAAATTATCTAGATAATGACAATTCTTATTTTAGAAAATTATCTGGATGTGATGTTTATCCAGTTTTAGACCCTGGACCCAATAATGATTATTCAAAAGTAATTAACAAAGTTAAGGAAGTGTTTGATGAAAAGAATTAGTTTTATACAACCAAGTAGAGACAATTTGAAATATTTAAAATGGAGTTATAATAGTATCAGAAAAAATTTAGGATATGTGCATGAAATATGTATGGCTGATGATTTTTCAAGTGATGGTACTTGGGAATGGATGCAAGAGATTGCTGAAAAAGACCCGAATGTAAAAATACACAGAAATGAAGGACCAGAAAGACTAGGACATACGATTCTATACGATACATTAATTAATGATTATGCAACCAATGATGTTGTTATGATATATCATGCTGATATGTATGCTCTCCCAGGATTAGATAAAGAAATAGATAAACATATTAAACCTGGAGTAGTAGTTAGTGCTACACGAATAGAACCCCCACTACACCCAGATGGGCCTGAAAAAATATTGGCTGATTATGGTATCGAACCTGAAGAATTTGATGAACATCAATTATTGAGAGACCTAGAAAAGTTTAAAGATAAAGGTAAAACAACAGAAGGTGTATTTGCTCCTTGGGCTATAATGAAAGAAGACTTTCAATCAATAGGAGGTCACGACCCATTGTATGCTCCACAATCAAAAGAGGACTCAGATATATTTAATAGATTCCTTTTGAATGGATATAAGTTTGTACAGACTTGGGAAGGTTTTGTATATCATATGACTTGTAGAGGTTCACGATT
>CEUT01042061.1_pt1 | contig 13042 bp, 9 predicted proteins | sample 531401 | NCBI WGS metagenome assembly CEUT01 (sample SAMEA2622821, study PRJEB7988) | marine metagenome | biome: marine biome (ENVO:00000447); feature: surface water layer (ENVO:00002042); material: "saline water (ENVO:00002010), including plankton (ENVO:xxxxxxxx)" | depth 5 m | reverse complement strand
CATTGTGATGCAATAACAAAAGCTAATGAATGGATATCTGGACAGCTGGGAGTTTCGAAATTGGGAGAGATAGAGCTTAAAAGTAAATATGAGTTAAGAAGCGAGTCAATGGATATCAATCCAATGACTAGTGCTTTAACCTATAATAGAACAGAATCTAACTGTTCCGATGGCCCAAATACAGCGGACGCAGGTAATGCCACGGGCATTCAATTGGCATACTGTATTAATTCTCAAACAGAAGAGAATGGCTGTCCTGCAGACCTACAAAAAGTTACAACCACTTATAATGGAGAGGTTTATGGAACCGGTCAGACTATAGAAGCCTTAGTTAAAAAGCTAAAAGAAGAGTTATTTACCGGAATGTCGGGAATAACCGATTTTAGTGCGCAGTTTAATGAAGGCGGTTCCAACCTAACCTTTAATGCCACAAGGCTTTTAGATGGTAGCGGAAACCCCATCTCAATACCACAGGACGTTACGGTTAATAATTATACGCTTCAAACAGCGATTAATTACAATACCAATGCGGGGGCTGAAAAAATGGGTTCTGTTAATGGGAGGGTATATATAGAAAACCCCATTGATAGAAAACCATTGGATGTTAATGATGAGTTTGATCCCACAACTATGATAGATGTCGCTAAAGGAGTGTGCGACGGCCCCTCACAACTATCTCAGCAAAGCGTTACCTATGATACGATAAAGGGTGGTATAAGTTACAGTTACAGCTTTAGCCCTCTTAATGCACCGGATGGAGAAGTTCCTAATCTTGACGGAATTTCGGGACTGGCTTCTTGGTCGGCTTCATACAAGCCGCCGATAAATAAACACGAAACTGTTGCTAATTTAAATTGCTCAGATCGGATTCTTAACTTAAATTACGCGGACAGAGGAAGCCTTTCTGTAAGAGCCGAGGCGGTAAGCGGAAGTGGGTATAATTTTATTGAAGCTGCTAGCGGCAAGGGGCAAGACCTTATTAATGAATTAAGTCGAAATAAAGAAGAAATACAAATTTCAAAAGAGATAGTGGATATAAATGGCGAAAAAGTAACCTATTCTTTTGATGCTACTTTTAAAGGGGTATCTGTGGTAATAAGTGGTAGTGGTTTAGCAGGAGAATTATACTAATGTCTGTATTTTCAATAAATGAAACCTTAAGCGGGCTACAAATCGATGGTCCTAAAGTTTTTTATGACTTCTCTTCTTTTAGTGGGGTATCGCAAATAAATTCGGTAGCGGACGGCGACAGCATTTATTCAGGAAGCATTACCAATGGAGACGCACAGTTTACGGGAAATGTTTCAGGGTCCGGCTTTTTTAGAAATCAATATATAACAATACAGAATACAGATCAGATTACTAGTGCAGCTGCTACAATATTGTTTTCTCAAGAAAAAACAGGGGTTGGGCCCGGTACAATTTTTAGTAACCTTAACGAGCCATCCGGTTTCGAGTTGGGGATCACAACCGCAAACAAAGTTTATTATAAAAATTATATCAACGGAAGCCCTAATTACGTAACTTTAGAAAGCTATCCTGTAGATAAAAATATATACGCATTTACTATGGATGAAAGGGGAGCGGGAAGTATTGGCCGCTTAAATTTTAAAGCACCTGCGCCTAAGCCGCAAGTATTAAATTTTATAAATTCCAATACGCCTACCACGCCCCAAGGAGATACTGCTCCCATATATTATAGTTTTACTAAAAAGAATATTATTGTGCCTGACCATACGGTGTCTAATGGGAGCGAGTGGAAAATTGGAAGCGGGGATTTTCTTTATAGTGGTTATATGGATTATTTTCTGTATTTTGATAGAGTTATAGGTGATGACGTGCTACGAAAATTAGCTAGAGCAATTCACGTAGAAACTACTTTTGTACCTCCAGTCACTGGATTAATTCAAGGCGTCGTAACTGGCTATACAGTAACCGTATCTAATACCAGTGGTATTATAGGAAATGAATTTACCGTAACGGGCAAAAGAGTACCAAGTGGAAACTATGAGTTTTTCTCAGGAACACCTTTGACTGGAGCAGTTGAAGTTTCTGGAGAAGTTTTTATTCCGAAAACCGGAATATCCAAAATAGTTGGAACTAACTTATTGCCTCAAACTGTATATCGGAGAGTAACTAACCTATCTTTTACTCACACTTTGACTGGGGGTCTTTCGGTAAGCGGGCTGGGAGATTATTATTCGAGCGGAAGTTATTGGCTTTTTAGCGGAAACAGTGGTACTTTTAACGGGGAGAACGGAGAGGGGCCTGAAGGAACAATATTTGGGATTACAGGATTTGATGTAACTACCAAGACAGGAGACACATCCGGGGTGGGTGTGGACATGATGGAGGCAAGTGGGGTAAGCGGGCTTTTTTATAGTGGATATCAGTTTGCTCCTTTACGTGCGCCCGATATTACTTATACTGGTACCGGAGGGTATTTTCATAGCGGGCCCAATGAAGATCATACCTATTTTAGTAATGCCTTAAGTGTTTTGGGGCCGCCAGATCCTAATTATATATACGAACTATATTACGATATAACAGGAGCGCGAGATTTAGAGCAAGATGCGGTTAATATATCCAGCTCTACTTATAATAAAACTATCGCTTCTCTTACTGGGTCTTTGCCTTTATCAGGAGTTAATTTATATATTAATGGAGTAGCAACTTTTACTGGATTTTTAACTAAGTCGACAAATGAATTTAATTTTCCTGTAGCTGAAGTTACAAGTGGTTTTGCTCTTGAGGGAACCCAAGCTTTTACCACATTAGATCTAACAAATTCACACAAAGTTGTTTATGATAGTGTCCCAAATAGACATAGGGAGCAACTTACAATTACCAATACTTCACAATATACGAGCGCTCCTTTTAGCGAAATAACAGAAGTTAATAATGACATATTTTTTAATGGGGTAAAATTAGTATCGGGAGTAGATTACACTTTTGCGGGAGGTTTCCGACCAACCGGAAATATAACTGGAGGCACAGGAGTTTATTTTACTTATGCAGCATATAGCGGTGAACCCATTACTCAAAAAGCCACTGGATACTTGACTGATGCAATTTCGGTATACGCTGACCAAATTACACCCTTTGGTTATGCATTATTTTTCAATGGAGTGCGTCAGCCCACGGATAAAATAATTGAGCATGGAGCTAATAGCGATTTAATTAGCGGAGTAGACTTAAATGTTATTACGGGAACGGTGTATAGAATGGTAAATGGAATAACGCAAACCTAGACAAGGAATAAAGATGGAATGTAATATAATTACCCCGGCAGGGCTAAAAATAAACGGAGGCACCGAAGCGTACGGCGGGCAGCTACAATCTTTTGCAATGAGCCTATCGGGTTTAGAGGCTCAAATAAAAGCTACTGTAAATTTGGTAGGAACCGAACTTGTTATCCCGGAAGCTGGAGACTTGGTAATAATAGAGTCGCAAAATATGCTATTAAACTTTCAGGTGGGAGGTTATAATATAAGCACTTCGGCCACGGGGGCTACAACCATGACTCTAAGCCTGTACGATCTTTCTAATGTTTTAGACAACCGGCACATAGTTCTCCGAGAAGAAGTTCCAGAAGATGGATTGATACCCGACAATATTACAATACTTGGCGTAAAATACGGTCCCATTACAGAAATTCCTAGAGATAGCGATGGAAACGATTTTGGAATAGAAACCTCTGAATCAACTACTCGCTGGGGTGACGTGAGAAAAAATTTTGAAACTGCAATTAATGAAGAGGTGACTGTTTGGTGTCCGAATGAAACCCAAGAAGAAAAAAGACAAAGAATAAATCAACGTGTAACCTCATCCACGGGAAAAACCCTGTGGCAAGCTGGGGGCCCTGCGTACACGGATGCATTTTCAGGGAGGGTCTATCACACTTTAGAGTCGGCTTTAGGCGACTTATTGCAAGGGGGTATCCCAATTCAACAAGAGACTACCTCGACCTTTTTTGGTGGGGGAGTTACGAAGCAGGCGGAGTTTGATTTTAAAGGGACATTCAGGGAGGTAATAATGCAATACGCTAACGCCTTAGGTCTGCAAGCATGGTGGGACTTGGAGACTAATGCGGTTAATATAGCCGAAACACGAAGTTCTTCAGAGGGGTTTAATTTATTATCGCAAATCGCAGAATCATGCGACGTTACTTCTGCGAGCACTCAAGAAGATTTTACTACTACTTTTGCTAAAGGCGCTATTGGTTCTTATACTTCTAGTAATCAAGGTGAAAATGCGGAGGATGCAGGCACTCCACCTAGTAAGTTTTTAAAAGCTTTTCCTCTTAAACCTATCTTTAAATATAGAAGATGTTATGATGAGCCTTCACAAATGAAGGCATTCAGTTTTGAAGATAGAGATGTGTTAAAAGCTATAACCGCAAGTATTGATCCTCAAATTTGGGCAGCATATGTATTGCAACAAGCAATAGGAAAAGGTAAAGACCAAAGTGAAGAAACCCGAAATCAGGGATATGAGTTTATTATTGGAAAAGATGCTTCCGAGGGTGTGCAGGCATTATGTGATAAAATAACAATACCCGGGGCTAGTGAGGAAGCAGACAAACAAGAAAGAGATTTAACCGCTACTGAATGGAAAGAGCTTATAAGGCTTGATAGCGCACCCCCATACAAAAAAAATAAATTTTTACAATATTATTATCAAGCTCAAGACACCGATGCGTGGTTGAAAAAATGTACGGCTTCCTTGATTCCTATAACAATTGGTGATTTATTGCCCGAAGGAGAGGGGGACGATGAGATAATTGGTGTGCCATTAATGTCGTCTCTCCTCAATGCGGCACACACGGCAAACCTAAAGCCATCTTTTGAAGAGGGTGCGGCCAAGGAACCTCCCCTTGAGGAGCCTAGTGATTATACGGGATGGAATACACAGCCAGACAAAGATCCAATGAAGACACTGGGAAATTTTGGGACCCCTCTAGGTCAAGACGATCCCCCAGAAGGAAAGAGCGCATTTGCTGCATTTAATTTGGGAAAAATTCTTATTAAACCAAATGGCGATTTTGATCAAATTTTAGACAAAAATGGACTGACTGGAGATAACGATATATTAAGGCTCTACCTGAGCGCTATTGCAAAATTTAGAAATCAATTTTGGATTTTAAAAGAAGATACAGGAGAATGCGAAGCCACAAGCGTAAATGTAACAGGAAGAACTTACGGCTACTATATAACTTCTTCAGTTCAAAATGCGCCAATGAACTTCAAGCCACAAGACTCCTATGAAGAAAGAAAGGTAGATCCTTTTGCGCCTATAGGTTCCTGTGGGTGCCAAGAACTCGTAGATTTAGCAAAAGCGGCGGCGCTAATGTACCTGCCTTCGGACGTACCTTTAGATAACATTATGGGAAGACCAGCTATCCCTAATAGTCCCATAAAGGCATTAAGAAAAGAAAAACCCGGTGTAGCAGTAATAGACTTTATTTATGCACTTGAAAGTTCTGGTGAAAACTTCAAAGATTTTAATCAAAAGAAACCGGGGCTAGAATTGCTTTTCTCAGGCGACGGAAAAAAAGCCGACCCAGAAAAATGGTGGTCACAACGAAGAGGGGGAGAGACCAAAGAGGATGGGCCTAAATTACAATTACATCTTTACATTCAGCCATCGGACTTTGCAACCAGTAATATTCAAAACCGAATATCTTTTTTGACGAATGTAGAACAAGTAGAAGAAGATCCTGACGGAGATGCAGCTGGAAATTTAGTTCAAAACAACCAAGGGGAGCTACAAACGGAACAGAATATGGATGGCCCGGCAAAAAAACTAGCTTCCGAAATGTTGATTAGTTTGACAAGCACTTTAGGGGCAAACATGGGCTCTATAGAATCAAATCCGATACAACAAATAACCTCAAACAACGGGGGGAAGGCCCAAGCCAAGATAGAGAACATATGTGGGCCTGATGGTTTTCTTGCCGCTTATGAACTATGGGGCCTAAAAACCGACCTAGCATGCGGAGAAAATGAAACAATAGGAGACGAAGAAGTGGAAGGACCAACTTTTTTAGATTTCCATGGCAAGATTCCGGCGGGCTTTATGAAGTTGCCCGGAAACGCAGAGGATATATTTTCGGGAAAACCTTTTTTACCTCAAGCCCAGCTTTCTTCGACTCCCGAAGAAGACTTTATTGAAATAGCTTATGATGTAACCGGAGCAACAAATTCCTTTAGGAGCAGTGACGCGGGCAAATTTACGCTTACGGCTATGATTCCACCGGCCAATAATTGCTGGAAGTCAAAATTCGATTTTGGAGTTTCGGTTAATGCGGCGGATATTGGGAGGCTTAATCAACCTGCACCTAATAGATTCTCTACTCCTTTTAATGTAGCAAATTCATATTCTACGGGAAATCGATCATTGATGCATGCCGCGCTTTACAGAAAATTAGCAAACGCATCAGTTGCAGATACAGTAACGGCAAGAACCGATAACATAACATTTTTGGCGACGGGAAATAATTGGCAAATTCCCACTATAGCACAAGGGCTGGAAAACTTTTCAATTTCTACTTCGGGAGGAAAGACGCAAGTCACACTTTCGGTCGGAAACACGAGGCAGCGTGAGGCAGCAAAAGCTCAGTTTGAGAGAATGGTTCAATTTCCTACCGCTCAATATCGTCCCGGTTCTTTTATGCCTAGCACTTGGAATAGTAATGCTAGCCCGCAGTTTCAAAATAGGATGAGAGGCATAAAGTAATGGGGACTTACGCAACGCAGTCGGGTGATTTCGATTATGCTTTTTCTTTTACCAACTCGACCGGAGAGCATAGTTGGGCGGTTAGCTTAACTTTTGATTCTACTAACGAAACGCAATGGAGCGCGCCAAGTGTATTACAAAACATTAGTGGGGCTTCGGGAATAAGCAGTAGCATTTCATATAAAAATGGAACCCTTATATTGGGAGATCCCCAAAATGAACAAGTTGAAATTTACGAAAGTTTTGTAGATAATTTAGGGTTTTTTACGAGTGGATTTCGGCAAGTGAATAGATCTATACCTTTTGGAGTAGATGGAACTTCTGGCTTTGGCGCTTCAGTATTAGCTTTACCGGACGCAGCTTTGGTAGGTGCGCCATTTACATCTCCTTCTTCGGCGGGTTCAGGAGCGGGAGCAATATTTTTATTTAGCGAAATTACCACCGGCGGTAATGGCGCAACAGGAAATACCTCATGGGGGCAAGCAGGATTCGTAACGGGACAGTCCACTAGCGGATGCTTTGGAAGTTCTTTTGCTGTACGTTATAATAATTCTAATCCAATAGTAGGGATAGGGGCTACAGGAGAAGCAAGTGGTAGCGGACAATCTCATATATATAACGGCACAACACTAGAAGCCATACAAACTTTAACACCAACTGGAAATAATGTTAGTGGTTTTGGAAAAAGTCAAGGATTTTCTATTGTTAACAATTTGGCATATTTAGCTATAGGGCTAAATGATGGGGGGACTGGAAAAGTAAATATTTACAAAGAATCGAGCGCTGGGTCGAATAGTTATGCTTTTTATCAACAACTAAGCGGGCAGTCTCCTGCTGCTGGCGATAATTACGGCGCTGATATTTATGGATTAAATCAAGCGTTAATGGTGGGGTCTCCTAATGAAGCTGGTGGCGGGAAAGCGTATTATTATGAATTTAACAACGATTCAGGTATTTTCGGAGAATCACAAGCTTTTGTTGCCGCAAGCGTAGGAGCAGGAGATAGATTTGGAAAAAGCTTAAAGTTTACTACGGGATACGCAGTAATAGGATCAGACAATAAATCGGGAAGCGCCTATATATACAAAAGGCAAAACAGCCAATGGGTTGAAGAATCTCAAATATCGGGATCTTTAAGCACGATAAGCGGCTCTTTTGCAGGCGGTACTGAGGGCGCAGATTCCATAGTTATAGACAACCAGAGAATAATAATAGGAACTGAAGGAGAAAAAGATACTTATGTTTTTACTACTGGGATCGTAGACCGAGATGACTATACGGGAATCTCTTTCAGTGGGGAGAATAATAAAATATACGACTCAGAAGGAAATTTTCTATACGGCGTTGGTCCCGACAGTTCTTTTACTGTGAGTGGTGGAGTTTTCACGGGTGGTTATTTTAGTATGTTCATTAATGGAAATCTTTGCCGAGCAAGATCTCCAAGAGCAGCTGGAGTCGGAAGAACAGGTGCGCTCAACGACTGGTCAGTGACCAATATGAGCGGAATGTCTTATTACTATCTTAGTATTTTAAACTAAGCCTCATCGACTATTTTATCAACATCAATTTTGGGATAGTTAGACTTAAAATGTTTTCGCATATCGGTATCGTCCCATCCTAGCTCTTTGTGGCCTATTGCGTAATTGCGGATTCTTTCTTCTATAATCGCAGGATAGGGAATGCCTCGAGGGCGTTGAAACCTATGCAGCCACCTTAAAAAAGGAAGGCACATTACTCTTCCTCCATGATGACGAAATTTATCATGGATGTAACCTTCTTCTCCGCCAAACCCCAAGAAGTTTTCGTTGAAGCCTACCCATGCTTTCGTTCGACAGGCAAAAACGCCAAGTCCGTGCATACATATTTCAAATGGATCATTATCAGGACTGTTAGCTTGTTCGTCGTAGTCCCAAGTACCGAACATATTATCCCTCCATACGGGAGCCATTTTCGCACAGGGGTCATGATTTTTTATGCAATCATAGAGCATGGGCCCATGATAAAGGTCGTTGCTTTCTGGGTTTTTATCAAAAAAAGATATTAATTTATGAATGGTATTTGGCTCAAATAAAACATGAGAGTCAATACTCATACAAAACTTGCTCTCTGAATTTTTAAAAATCTCATTCCTTGATGCGGTGCTTCGTCGCGTGGTATAGGGAATATATTTTATTCCGTTTGAGGCATTACAAAAATGCTTTACCGCTTTGCCTTCTTCGCTTTCAGGATTATTGTCAATTATTAAAAATTCTAAATCATCCCAAATATCTTGGGTATTTAGGCGTAATGATTGGTATGTAAAATAAACCCCTTCAAAATCATCATAAACCGCTGAGCCTATAGTAAGTTTTTTCATACCGAGTTATAATAGCACAAAAGATAAACAATGTCAAGAACCAAATTCATATCCAAAAACCCTAGAAAGAATATTCCGGAAAACACCGTAAAAACTGATTTTTTTTATCAAACGGATGATAAATATAAATTTCATCTAATTTTTTTTTGCAAAAACCTCGACAGGCCACCTTCTGTGGCAGTAAGTAGACTCTTTTCTCTTTCGAGAAAAAAGAACCTTCAGGACGGGAAAAATGAGAGAAAAAGTAAAAATTAGTTAATTTTTGAAGGTCTAGCGATCCATTATGGCCCGGAAAAACATCCCTCAATTCACTAGGGGTGGGAGCAGAATGATCTTTGCGATAGTTATCCATGTCCTCTAAATACTTTCTCCCTTCCTCAGTGTTTTTTACCCCAAAACATCCCGTGCATATGGCCCACCCTTGGCTTTTTCCTAAGTACTTAGGCCACACACACTTGGAGACAGCACATGAAAAAACAAGATCATGGGATTGAAATAAATCCCTAAATAGGCTCGTGGGATTTTTAAGAAAAAAAGCGTCGAGATCACAAAAGACAACAGCGTCAAATTCTTCAATTAGTTCTAAACACGCTCTGATTTTTCCATGTGGTATTTTTTTAAATCGAGAGTGAGACCCACATAGATTTTCAGAGTCTATATACTTCGCCTTAATACCTTCAATTTCATTAAGAAAGGTGAAAGTTTCGGGACATAAAGAATATATAAAACAGTTCTCTATGTTATTAATGCGAGCCGAATATGCCCATGCTTTAGCTAGGGGGCGGCATTGTTTATTGTGGTCTATAATCGACACATAAGCTATATTTAAATTCATTAATCTTTAATGCTAGGAAAGTTGGTGGGTGGAATAGGACACTCTAAAAAATCACAAAGTTCGTCCCATGGATTATTAGAGGAAGTAAGGTCAATAATAAGAAGTTTATGAGCTGAGCCTTTGAAGTGCTGAATGACATCCCTATGATGCTCGTAATATTTTTCTACTAATTTACTTTTATCATATTTTAGTGCTCCATAACGATTAGATCTGTTTCTAATCATATAGTTATAAAATTTGGAGTTTGTGTCAAATCGAGAAGAAGGGTATAAGTGATTAATTGCATTTTCACAAGAGCTTAACCATGAAAACAATTCCCTTGTGGTTAATATAAATTTTGATTCCGGAAATCTCAAGTCTAAATATTTAAAATGAAATGCAGTGGTTCCTTCGGCAGATCCATCAATGTATGGAGATGAGATAGAGTCAAGGTCGGGGGGGTTATGCACTACGTTATACTGTAATATATTTAAGGCCTTACAGAGGCTTTTGGTCCCTGTTCGCCCGAGACCAATTCCCCATATTTTAGGCGTTTTCATTATTGGAGTATATAGAAAATTTTGATAAGTCTTGATATTCCTGCTCGAGATCGTCGTTATCTTCCATTCCCATTAATAAGTTTAAACCTCGAGCTGCTACATCATTGGGCATATAAAAGTTCCATCCGAGCATATTAAAACTATCAACAAGATGATTAACTGGATTTCGGCCATTATATCTTGCTTTTTTAAACCATGCAGAGCATTCGCTATCGTCAGTTAGAATACATCCTCCCTTGCCAAGCTTTAATATTTTTTTAGGGCCGGTAAAAGAAAGGCACATATATTGATTTTTTTTATACATGCCTCGCGTAAATCTCAAGGCACTATCCCATATCGGGGTGGGGTCTAGTCGATAACAACCCTTCAGTTTGGGCGGAGAGCTTTTGAATTTAACTTTATGGCCCGCATTGATAATAGAGCAGGGAACAGACATGTATGTATGAGAAGGGATAGTGATTTCTATGGGCGCCCTTAGAAGGCGCTTTAGACATAAAAAAAGAGCACTAGAACAGCTATCTAGAGCAATCGCATGAGGAGCTCCCGTATAAGCGGCTATTTCCCTTTCAAACTGTTCTGTCACTGTATGAGGGTTCATATTAAAACTGGTACTGAAACGTATTTAGATCTTCCTTAAAAATAGAGGATATCTTTTCTTTTTGTGGTGTGGTGAAAAAGTTTTTATATGACGAAGTGGCTTTTTTTAATGGTTTATTGGTATGAGGTATAGAAACCTTAAGGCCCAGTCGGGAGTTTAGGTCATCTATTGCATGAGAAAAATTTTCAAATCTATATATTTTATCCGCTTTCTCTAAGGAGTGGGATGGGTGAGTCATGGGAATAATATGATGTTTTATAAATGCTTTGTGATCAACAACTTCTCCACCTCGGCGCCCATTGTGATGAGGGACGGATTCGTTTTCTAGGAATGAAAGCATTTCGTCAACCGTAATATCCGGGTAATGCACGTTTAATGAGGTTGTTCCAAATTTAAACATATTATAAGCGCTAAAAAACCGATCAAAGGGATTTCTTACTACGGAAAAAGAAAAATCATATTCCCATTTAGGGTTGATTTTTAAAGAAAACTGTCTTTCTTTTAGAAGATTGTGGCGAATACTCCATCCCCCAGTTTTGGGTAAATGTATAAAAAGGAGTTTTTGAGAAGGGTCATAAAAATTAGACATTAGTGAAAACTCTCTCTTTTTTAACACTATTTATTTCTGATTCAACGGGTGAAATATTAACTAAATCTATGTTAAGCTTTTGGCAATTATTAATGGCTTGATCAAATTTGTTTATTAAATATTTTTTACCAAGGCGTAGGGGGTCCGGAGTACCTTGGCCATAAAAGGAGTCTTGAGCCATTCCGTCAAAGAACTTATTGGACCAATCCTTGATGCTTTCGCTCTTGCTCTTAAGATAGTGATTTTGGGGATTGGGCCTACCGCTGGAGTTCCATTTTTCAACTTTATCGGGGTTATAGTCATGATCAAAACCGAGAAGGCTAATCTTGTCTGGAGCAAGAGCGTCCATGATCCAATATAGTCCTAGGAAAAATATCGTATATCCGACATAATGGGGTGCAGACTTACATTGCGATCCTAGTTTGTTGGCTATATTTCTGCACGCTTCATTGTATTTATGAAAACTAATTTCTTGGGAAAAAAGTTTTTTTGAGGGGCGATTCTCATGGGGAAAATCTCCTGAATGAATCCACGTATCGAGTTTTTTGTTTTCGAAAAGCCTCCATGCATTATTAGCGGCTACAATATAATAATTATCCAGAGAAAGTTCAGCAATAAGTTTGGCGGAATTTCCACTACCTACATAAAGAACATTCATTAGGGAGCCATGGTCGTTGTGGTGCCTCCCCCTCCGGGGGCGGCGGTGGTGGTAGTTGTATTAAAAGGAGGGATAGTAGTGGTACTGGTGCTGGTACTGGCACTGGTACTGGTTGTGGTTGTGGTCGTAGGGCATGGGTCACATGGGTCTGTTCTACCCTCGCAGGGATTCGAGGCTGTACAACAAGCGGAGTCCACTTTTTGTATCATAAAAGCTGACATTTTAAGAAGATTTTACTAGAAAAGTATAAGTTGCTGCAACTCCTCCTTCACAAATTTCTATGTCTTTTTCAAAGTATCCCAAGCAATTTAATACCTGATCTTTCTCTAGGCCAAAACTTACTTTAACTCCATTGCTTATGGTATCGGCAGACAGCCCAAGACATCCAGTGGCTTCAAATTCAACAATAGATTCACAGTCCTCTGCGGGGTAAGTTGTTCCCTCAACTGTAATATTACTATACCCGCTAGCACAACCGCCCCCTCCAGCACCACTTATAATAACCGTATTGTCTACAAGAGTGACCTCTATATTGTCTCCACCGGAGATAGAATTAAGGTAGGCTACATCGTCTTCTACGCCACTTACTATGCTGACCCCGCCTCCGATGCTTTCTACGCCAGTTATACCGCTTCCGCCTATGCCGCTTCCACTACATGCTTCTCCAGTAAGGGAGAACACCACATGCGCATTTCCTCCTCCTCTGTCTAAAACTGAAACTCCAAAATC
>CEUT01038060.1_pt1 | contig 13055 bp, 21 predicted proteins | sample 531401 | NCBI WGS metagenome assembly CEUT01 (sample SAMEA2622821, study PRJEB7988) | marine metagenome | biome: marine biome (ENVO:00000447); feature: surface water layer (ENVO:00002042); material: "saline water (ENVO:00002010), including plankton (ENVO:xxxxxxxx)" | depth 5 m | reverse complement strand
TACGAAGAGTTTTTATTTGAAGAAGAATGGTATGAAGAACCGGTAGAAGATTATATATTTATTGAAGATACATATGAAGAAGAAGTTTTTATTGTTATGTTTGAAGACATACAAGAAGAAGAAATATACTTTGAAGAAATATTTATTGAAGAGTCTTTACCAATTATTGAAGAAGAATACTTAGTAAGTTTTGAAAGAATTGATGAGCCTATAATACTTACCCATACAACTGAATTATTAGAAATATTTGATTTTGAAATTATAAGAGAGGAATTAGAAAATGAATTTACAAATGATGAAAGAGATGAAGAAGCAATTGTTGAGGTCGTGGAAGAAATCGAAGAGTGGTTTGAAGAAACTGTGGAAGAAATTGAAGAAGAAATTGAAATCGTGGAAGAAGAAACTGAAGAGTTATATGCCGAAGCAGAAGAAGAAATCAACGAAGAAAACACCGAAGAAAAAAGCTCAGTAAGAATATCTGCATTGGATGTTGTAGCAAGCACAATACAAACTGCTAGGAATAGTGTTTCTAGCTCCATACGTAGCTCTGGTGAAGCAAATAGAAACTCAGCAGTATCTGCAGTTACCTCTAGTGTAAATGCGTCTTCTGGTTCTTCTATTTCATCCACTGGTGGAATTAGTACAACCAACTCTCCAAGCATTTCAGATCAAGTTGTATCGGCATCTGCACAAAATCAACAAGTTTTATCTATGAGTTCAGATGTGGATACAAGCTCAACTAGTGTAACTATTAATATTATGCCAGATATAGATGGAACTCCACAGGTAGCTATGGCAGATGTTCAGGTCCAAGATATGCAGGGAGAAATAGATACTGCTGTTTCCGGAGTTATGACAGCTTCAGAGGCTGATCAGATTGCTGAACAAATAGTCTCTCAGAATATACAACAACAACAAGAGCAAGCAGAAGTAGAACAACAAGAGACTGGACAATATAGTGATGAGTCTACATTAGTTGCATACTTAGGCTATGTTGTAGGGTTTGATGCGTACAAAGATAAAACTATCCCAACTCAAGATACTTGGTATGAACCAAGAAGTATTTATGAGTCTGTAAATATACAAGATAACAATACAGCATTTTATGAATTGACAGGAACTAGTATAAATAAATTGTCCGATTTACAAAGATTACAACCTAATTTATAATGCCTAAAAATAAAACTCCGAAAGGAGGAAATGAAACACCAGAAGAAATTACAAAAGAAATACAAAAAGTTTGGAAACAACATAACAAAAGGAGAAATAAAAATGGAATGGTTCGAGAATAAAACTACACAGCTTATTGCTTTAGTTAGCATAGTAGGAACTTTAGCCGGCTTTGGCTATACTGGAGCTACATACGTTAATAGATTAGAGAATCTTGAAACTAAAATTGAGAAAACTCAAGAGACTGATGATGGTCTTGGTGAGATTGAAAAAAGATTTGAGTCCGTAGAAAGTACACTTACGTACGTAGATAAAACTTTAGATGATGTACTAGTCAGAATAGACTTTAATGAAAAAGATATAGTCAATATTAAAACAGACTTAGCTACTTTAAAAGCAGATTTAAGTTCTGTAAAGTCTGATGTACAATCTTTAAAAGAAGAAAACAAAAATCCGTTAGCTAATTAATAGTAGCATTCAAGGCATCAAGTTCCGCTTCTAATTCGTTGTGAATATCTAATAGTCTTTGTCTTGTTTCTCTAATTACAGTTTCGATTATTTTTAAATCGTAACCTTTAAAAATTCTTTTAGCATCTTGTAAGGGTAGTCCTCCGGTTTCAGTAACTAAACGACCTTTGCTATCAAAGAGTATTTGGAAGGATAATATATTCGCTTCCTGTGCTTTCATTTTATATCTCCGCAAATGAAACTTTGTCTTGTTTTCCTCTTAGACCTGCTTTCATATAAGCAGTTGCACGTCCCTCAAAAAAGTTTTGGTGCTCAACTCCAAGTACTTCATCTAACCACGGAAGAGGGTTATCTTTTTGATCAAAGTTTGTTTTTAATCCAAGTTGTAATAACCTTCTATCAGCTATGTATCTGTTGTAAGCATACATATCTTTCTTTGTAAGTCCTTGCATATCTCCTAATTCAAATACGAGATCAAGAAACTTATCTTCTAACTCCACCATTTCTCTACAAATATTGTAAAGTTCTTTTTTAAAATCGTCCGTCCAAATTTCAATATTTTCTTGGATGAACTCTCTAAATAATTTAGTCATAGCTTCGACATGCAATGACTCATCACGTATAGAATACGTTACAATTTGTCCCATACCTTTCATCTTTCCAAATCTTGGGAAGTTTAACAAGATTGCAAAGCTACTAAATAATTGTAGTCCTTCGGTAAAGGCAGAGTAAACTGCAAGTGTTTTTGCAATAGCTTGTTTATCTCTACGAGTAGGTTTGAAATCTTTGATGTAATCATGTTTATCTGCCATTTCCTCATACTCTGCAAAAGCTTTGTATTCTATGTCAGGCATACCTACTGTATCTAGTAATAAACTATATGCATGTTGATGTATTGATTCCATATTTGCAAACGAACACATCATCATCCTAGCCTCTGGTTTCTTGAATATTCTCATATACTTATCGATATATCCTGAACCAACATCTACATCTGACTGTGTAAATAATCTAAATATCTGTGTTAATAAATTTTTTTCTTCTGTTGTAAGGTCTTGCCAGTCCTTAACATCTGTATGTAATGGCACAGACTCTGGCAACCAATGCATTTGATTTTGTTCAACATATTTATCAAACATCCAAGGATGATCAAAAGGTTTATAGTATTCTCTATTACTTAGTAAGCTCATTTCTTTCCTCCACAATTTTAGCGTACTTTTGTAGTAGCCATTTGTTATATTTTTTTATATATTCTTTTTCAGTTAATGTTGTTGACCCAAACGAAGAATGTTCATCACAATAATCTAACCACATTCTTCTACAAAAGCTATAAAACGTATCGTCCATTAAAATTCTTTCAATAAGAGTTCTAATTTTTCTTGAGCATTACACATTTTTTCTAGTAGTAAATCCATCGACTCGATCATGTGAGGATGTTCTGCAACTCCCATACCTAATGAAAAATATGTTTCAAGTTCTGATTTAGCAATGGCTATTTCCGCTTCATATTTTTTTTGTAAAGCATCAAATCTCCCCTCATACATATTATCAAATTTATCTTCTTCCATAATTATCCTTCACAACTTAAACATTCAACGTCTTCTAATTTTACTCGTTGTATTTTTACATTAACATTTTCTGCATTACGAGCAGCATCTGATCTAAAATAATATAATGATTTTAATTTATTCATAGCGTACCAATGCACATCATTTACATACTGTAAATACTCATCATGAACTGATTGAGACTCTGTAGCTTTAGGCATAGTAAAAAATAAATTAACACTTTGACTTTGACATACATACTCTTGTCGCATATGTGCATGTTCAACTAAATAGATTTGATTAATTTCAGTAGCTGTTTTAAAGACTTCTTTTTCTTCATCAGACAGAGCACTTACACCTTGTACTGAACCATTAGCTATAGCCATATCTTTCCAGATTTGCTCTCTCGTGTCCATACTCAAGCCTTTTTTCTTTAGAAGTCTATCTAAATATTTATTCCTAACTTGGTAAGAACCGGATAAAGTTTTGTGCGTATATATGTTAGCACGATATGGTTCAATACTAGGGGAAGTACCACCACATATAATACTACTACTGGCATTAGGAGCAATAGCCAAGAGATGAGCGTTACGCTTATTGCTACCATGTATATCAGGAGCTTCCCCACGTTCATGAGCCAGTCTTGTAGTCGCATCAACAGATCGCTCTTTGATGTGCGAAAAGGCGATATTATTGATACTAGTAGATCGTAACCCATTGAAAGGTAATCCTTTACTTTGGAGAAGAGCATGAAAGCCCATCGCTCCAAGACCCACCGACCTTTCTCTATACGCTGAATAAGCAGCTTTAAGTAATCCTTCTTTTTCTTCTTTAACATATTTTTTAAACCTCTCGAAATTCGCACTGTATCCGCCAAGTCTGCTTGTGTCTACAATTGCCTCAATAAAATGTTCAAGAACATTATCTAACATAGTTATTAGATCATCAATAAATTGTTCATCTTTTTTCCATATTTCAAAATGTTCTAAGTTTACACTTGATAAACAACATACTGCTGTGCGTTCTTCATTAGTAGCTAATACAATCTCTGAACATAAATTACTTTGATTAACTTTTAATCCTAAATCTTTTTGTTGTTTTGGTAAGTGTTCATTACAAGTGTCTATGTTAATCATGTAAGGCTCACCGGTTTCGGCTCTTGCGTTTAACATCTGCCACCATAAATCTCTAGCATTTACAATCTTAACTGCTTCACCACTTTTAGGGTCGATTAGTCTCCATTCATCATCATTTTTTACTGCTTCTAAATATTCATTCGTAAGATTAATTCCATTGTGTATATTTAAACATTTTCTATTAATATCACCCCCGGATTCTTTTCTCATATTGATAAACTCTTCTACTTCTGGATGTGATATATCCATATAAGCAGCATATGAGCCACGTCTAGTTACGCCTTGATTAAAGGCAAGCATTTGAGAATCTACGACATGCATGAATGGGATTGATCCAGTAGAACGAGAATGGTTAGAAGTACCAACACCATTACTTCTAACACTTCCCCAATATCCACCGATGCCTCCACCAGAACTTGCGAGCCAAATGTTTTCATCATAGTGATCAGATAGCCCACGCCTACTGTCAGGTACATAATTAAGAAAACAGCTAATAGGTAAGCCACGAGTCGTTCCCCCGTTAGAAAGTATAGGAGTACTAAACATAAACCATAAGTCGGAACTGTACTGATAAAGTCTCTGTGCAAGATCGAAATCAGTTTCTCCTTTATAAGTTGCACCAAATACACTAGCTCTTGCAAAAGCTTCTTGAGCATGAGTTTCATCCTCCCAAAAATATCTATCTTTTAACGTATCTAAACTAAACTTATCAAGTTTCTTTTCTTTCTCATAGTCTATAACAATTCCTAAGTAAGGCTTCTTGCCTATCTTATCTTCAATCATCTGATATATCTCCTAAATGTATAGCAATGATTGCATAATGAATTATTTTTAATAAGTCTGCTTCTGCATCTGTTCCTTCTTTCTTTCCACATCGCATAGCATACTTCATAATATTACCCATACAGAATCCCTCGCCATGTCCTGCATCAATAATCATATCAGTTGCTTGATATTTACCACTCGCATAGTGCCTCTCATAAGTACTATCAACATACCTTTCTATCTGTTGAATTATATTTCCTTCGTTAAATTTGTAACTCATATCTTTCATTAATGTAATGTCTCATATTCAGGTATACCTGTCAATCTTTCATTTAATTCAATATCCAGAAGTTCATTAACTCGTACTAAAACTTCATCATCAATCTCTGTTAAGTTATTACCTGCAAAAATAAAACTTCCTACAACCATTATAAGTTCACTTAGTTCTATCTCATCTAAATGTAAAGCGATTATAGGTTTTTTATTTTTAGGCATTCTCTATATCTTTAAACTTAATTGAGTGTATAGATTTTTTATTGGTCCTACTAATATTTTTAATGCCTTTAATAAACCAACGTAAGGTATATGCGGAAACTCTTAAATGTCTGTTGGCATAAATATGCGTTTGATCAGGTAAGTATTCTTCTAAATTATTAATATTTACTTTTTCTTTTTCAGTATCATCTACAACACTAATTAACCAATCAAGCATTAAAGTCTTTGCTTTCTTTCTAATTATTTTAGCTTTTTTTCCATTCATAATTTTTTACTAATTGCCAAAATTTTAAGATGCTATTAAACATTTCTTTATGTTTAGTATGAGATTCCTTGTCCCAAACATGGAACAATATTATATTAGTGTCTTGTCTATCTACAAATATAGAAACTCTTTCTGGTTTTTTTATATTACAACCTTGAGCATAAGCAGAAAGCTGCATACCATGATCATCATAAACTAATTTTGAAGGTTCTTTCCCTTCTAAATTATCTTTAGTTTTGAAGTCAATAAAAATACCAGACTTAGAATACAAGTCTATCTTACCACCATATCCTTGTTTAGCACAAAAAGAATCTTCGGCAATCCATTCTTCATTAGGAAATGTTTCGTCAAGCCAAGATTTAATTATCTTATATGGATGAGAAGTACCTAGTCCTAAAAATCCTTTTTCTATACTAGCGTGTATTTCTGTGCCTTTTTCAGCAGCTTGTCTGCCTATTTCTTTTGAGTCTCTTTTACATCTGTAAGCAAACTCTAACAAAGATTCATTCTCCTCTTTTTTTAAAGTAAGAGCAGAGTTTATCGCTTGATTTATTTTCCAGTTTTCAAGAGAGGGTTTAGCAACCATCCCTATAATAGTTGTCACCGAAGGCACTAAACCTAATGACTTAGCATCCCTTAAAGTAGTAGGTCTTTCTCGACCATTAGCACCTATGATAGTGTACATTGGCTCTCCCTCTTTAGTATACCAATGTCCGGCTTCCGACTTATATTTTTCAGTAGCTAATTTATTATATATCTCTTGATTAGAACTGTCAAGAGCTTTGTCATTTTTAGATGTTATGTTCGATGTTTTACCCATGATAATTCTCTAGTAACTGGATTAAATTGTAGTAATTGAACACCTAATTTTTTTTGTTCCTTACTTCTACTTTGACATTTAGTTATTCCATTACCAGTTTTTTTATGAAGTTGTGGTTGTCCGGTTTTAACATCAACTAAAATAGTTTCCCCTTCTTTTATTGCGATCATATCTATTGGTCCAGTACATCCTGTATTTTTAAACACTTCATAACCATGATCCCATAACCAAGTTACTGCGTAATACTCAGCTAAATCTCCCTTCCGACTACTATCTTTTGGTTTAATGTGTTTCACTCCAGTTCTCTCCTATCTTGTATTCCCCATCCATTGGACATCTAAGGTTATAATATTCACCGGCTTTAATAATACACTTAACTGCAAGCTCCCCTACAAAGTCTGCTATGTCCTCTTTCACTTCCAGTTGCCATTCGTCATGAATATTGGCTACAAACTTAGCATCTAGTGTATTTAATTTAATGGCAGAGTCTAACATAACTAACCCACGTTTCATTACTATAGCTCCTCCACCTTGTAATAAAGTGTTGAGAGCAGCGTGCTGAGTGCGAATTAAAAGTTTTCTACCATCTAATCCTTTGAGGAAGTTCTTTGCTGCTGCTCTTTGTACTCTATCTCTAAGAGATTTAAATGATGGGTTACTATTAAAGAATTGTTCTCTAAGTCTTTTGCCATCTCTTTGATTTCCTCCAACCACTTTGCCAAGTTTTGCATCTCCTGCTCCGTATATGAGGGCATAGATGAAAGTTTTCGCCTGATCTCTAGATTCAAGTCCTGCAGATTTCTGATTAAGGGTGTGTATATCTCCGTCAATGATTTCATTTATAAACTCCTCGTCTTGCATGTAATGAGCAAGCATTCTTAATTCTAAACTAGAAGCATCAATACCTACTAATTTATATTCTTTATCTACTGTCCAACAAGCTCTACACTCAGAGCCAAAGGGGCTATGCACATTAGGAACTTGTGCCATGTTGGGATTTCTATGGCTCATTCTACCAGTAATAGTTCCATTTGGAATAACAAAGCCATGTACACGTCCATCATCATCAATGGCATCAATCCATGAGTCAATCTGTGCAATACGTTTTTGATATAATAAATAATCAGCAATTAATTTTGCTTGAGGTATAGAATCAATTTTAGCTAGTGTAGTTTCATCAACTATTGGTTGACCTGTAGGGGTAAACTTTTTAGGCTTCCAACCAAACTCGATTAGATATTCTCCTATTTGTTTTCTTGAACCAAGATTAAAGTCTTGTAACTTACGTCTTGTAAAAGGAGTAGTATCGTTGGTAGGTGAGCGTTCTTCAAACTCTTCTGGAGTAAGTCCTTGTTTAGATAATGTTCCGTCTTTTTTTAACTTGGGTTGAACTTCTTTTAGATCAATCATTTTAGGTTTAAAAACCTGATGAACTTTATCCTCTGCTTCTTGCATCAAGAATCTTAATTCTGCTAATAACAATTCAGCATGTTTAGAATCAAATTTAAATCCATTAACTTCCTGTTCTTTAATTACTTTTGCTACTGCCTGCTCTAACGAAACACATTCTTTGTTAAATCCTTTACCTTCATTTTTTAAATATCTAAATAAAACTGTGTTAAGTTGAACATCACGAACACAATAGTTCATCATTTCGTTGGAGTAATTTAAGTAGTCATTAAAATCAATTTTATTAAAACCTAAACGAAAGCCCCACTTCTCCAAACTGTGTCCTCCCTCTCTCACCGGATTAAATAATCTTGACATGACCAATGTATCTACAACTGGTTTGTGAGAAAGATTTACGTTACCAAACTTTTCAACCATAGGTATATCAAAACCTATAATATTGTGACCAATCAAGCGATCTGCTTTTTCTAATAGAGCATATCCTTCCTGTAATTTATCCGGGGGATATTTGTATAGAGTACCAGTATCTGCATCTTGAGCTACTAAACAATGTATCTTAGTAGCTTTTAGATCATCTGTTTCTATATCAAATACTAAATCCATATTATAATTCTAATAGTTCATCAGACTCATCTTCAAATTGATCTTTAGATACCTCTCTAAGTCTACCAGTTTCTCGATCATAAAGTAAATGACTGGCTAAGCCAACGTCACCAGTATATCTAGATTTCAAAACACGAACTCTAGTTGTATTTGACTCTTCTAAGTCTTCTGATTGTTGATTTCTTTCTAAGGCTATAACACAATCAGATAATTGTGCTATGCTTTGAGATCCCCTCAAGTGTGATAATGATACTTCAATACCATTCTCGTGTCCCTTGTTTCCATCCACTCTTCTTAAATGAGACACTAAGATTAAGCCTGCTCCTGTTTCTTCAACTATACTTCTCAGTCTAGTCATGATGTTGTCTATCGCTCTACGCTCATCACCTTCGGATAATGCAGACACTAACATATGTAAATGATCTACCACTACCCATTTACAGTCACAGGCTACAATCATAAAACGAATCTTATTAAATATTTCGTCAATACTATTCGTTCCAAAATGAGCATGTATCCATACTCTATTTTTATTGTCCCCATCATAAAGAATATCAAAGAACTTATCTAACTCTTCTTTAGAAAAGTTTTCTCTTTCTTGATCTATATATAATCTAGCGTTCGCTTCTATAGATAATATACCATCAACTGTTCTTCTCCAGTCTTCCTCAAGAGCAATAACTCCTACGTTATCCGTAGTTTCTTTAATAAGCCAATGTTCTAGTTCTCTAGTAACAGAAGACTTACCAAGTCCTGTACCTCCAGTAAGTGTTACCAACTCCCCGGAACGTAATCCATATAGCTTGTCATTTAAACCTTGCCAAGGATAAGCAATACTTTCTTTCTTTTCTCTATCAAAAAATTCTTGCCTTGATTCGGATACATTGATAACACCACTAGGAGTGTAAACTTTTGCTGACCACCACGCTTCCACAAACTCTTTGTGTTTGTTTTGACGAAGCATGTCATTCGCATCTTTAAATCCATTTGGAAGTGTCATGATCTTAGCTTTACTAGGTTGGAATAACATTGCTACTTTTTTAGCAGCTTCCTGTCCTTGCTTGTCGCTATCAAAACAGATCACAACATTTTCAAAACTTTCTAAAAATTCTAAACTTTCTTTTACATCTTTGACTGCACCGGATGAACCACGTTTAATTGAGACTGCTGCCCACTTACTACCCATCAATTCGTAGCAAGCCATAGCATCACATTCACCTTCAACTAAAGTAATTGACTTACCTCCAGTCTGAAAAAGTTGCTCACCAAACAAGCCTGTGCCTTCAAAACTACCTTGGACCGAAAAATTCTTATCTCGAATATAGCGTACTTTCGTAGCAGATAGTTCATGTTTGTTGAAATATGGATACAAATGTTGAACAATCTCGCCATTGCTAGAAAGAATAGATTTGACTCCATATTTACGGGCAGTAGCTTCTGATATTCTTCTATCAGTCAATGCTACAAAGTCTCCTCCATTTGGATTGACCGGTGGTGTATTCTTTTTCTGTACCAATTCCTCAAGAACTCCTTTTTCTGCTCCTGCTATCGCTTGATTATAGTTTAGAAAATAAGTTTCGCAACTAAAACATTTTGCCGATCCATCTTCATTCAATGATACAGGGTCACTACCTCCACAAGAAGGGCAAGCTAATTTGTGTCTAATAAATGTCATATTGATTTCCTCACGTTAATAAAAAGTGTGTGGCTTGAGTTGTTAACAAGTCTCATTTAACTGACCTCGTGAATTTTGTCAGCACCACACGTTGAAGGTCTAGTAGTTTATAGTCACTTCTTGGGATAACCTTCTCGCACCCAATGGCTGACTCGACACACACTAGTTTTCAGGAGAGACAACTAGTTCTTCATCAGAAGAAACAGGTTTTATATTTTCCTGTCCTTCTTCATTGACCAATGCAATTATTTTGTCTGAAAAGAAATTTATACCTGCTTGTACTTCTTCTAAGTCAAGTTGTATGTTTACTTTCTTTTGATTTAATCTTTGAAGTCTACCAAAGATTCCTTGTGCTTCTTCCGGCAAGTCCTCAACGTAAATCTTTACATCATCAATAGTGATATAAGGTTTATTAGGGTCTTCAACCTTACCTCCCTCTGAAAATTGAAGTCTTGCTTTTTTTGCTTTTTTTAACCATCTAGAAGTAAGTTTACTCTTAATGGTCATAAATTTATTCGATGTTACTCTCATAATTAAAACTCCAGATCATCATCTATAGGTTGTAGTTCACTTCCATCTGACCCTGTGTACTCTACCAAGTCCACTACTTGAACTGCTTGTAGGTCCAATCCTTTGAAGTCGCCATAGTTATTCGAAGTTTCCCATTCCCTATATTGAACATTAACTTTAGAGCCATTGCCTACCGCAACGTCCAAGGGATTTTTATTAGCATCAAGAAGTTTTGGTGCTTGATTAGGCGTTCCATCTTTCCTAGATACTTTTCTTTTGATAATGAGTTCCTTCTGTCCATCATTATCTCTGACTCTAAAACCCCTGCTAGTAAAACTTTCAGCAGTCTTATCATCAATTAAAAGAGTAACAGAGTACTCACCATATTTATTGGGTGTTTTAACCTGTGCCCAATTTACAGGTACTGTTCCAATTATTGGCATAGTATTTCTCCTTTATTAGAAACTGTTGAGGTTTTAAGTGAGTCGTTAGACCTCAAACTAACATCAGTCGGAACTGACATACCATCTAACATTTTAGGGTGTATAGTGAGGGCTACGTTGTTAGCAGTATAACTCATAGGAGGTTAGTTATCCCTCAGATATTGATTATAAATGTAGCCCATGAACATATCTAAATTATGTTCATCTATAAACTTTAGAATAAAATCTGAACCACTTGCTCTAAGCTCATGACCTAATTTCATTTCATACATATCTGTAAGAATATTATAATCAGAACCTAACTTCAAGTATTGTTCTCTTGATAATTTTACTTCTTTGTTGCTTATTTTTTCCATAAGTTATGAATTATATATAGATTGAATAATATTGTCAACCTCTTTTTTTAATTAATTTAAAACCTTTTAACAGTTTTCTTCTTTTAAATATCTCACTTGTTCCGTCTGCATATCTCACTTCAAGAACTCCGTTGTCTGCATGTAGTGAAGTAACTTGATCTTTTACTTGTTGATCTGCATACATTTTATAAACATCATATTCAGTCATGTACTTTTACTCCGTAATCTAACTCTTCAAAAAGTATAAGTTCTTCCAGTTCTTTTTTAATCTCTGACCACGTAGGATGAAATGTAAATGTTATAGGTTCAAAGTGAACAGTACATTTACTTTCTCTACCAAACCATTCACTAACTCGTTCCAACCCAAAACGTCTAAACTCTTTTTCTTCTGTGTTCTCGTCCGTTCCTTCAAAGCCTGAAAAGTCTCCGTAAAATCCGGAAGGTTTAATTACTCGAAGAGTGTCATGTCCTCCATATTTAAATGTTACAGTCTTATCCTGCTTGATTGCTTCAATTATATCTAGTGTTACTTGTGATGTATCTACTATCATTTTCCTTGCCCTCTATATTTTTTGTAGGTCTGTTTAGTTCTCTTTGGCATTGTTGAAGTGCCTACATTCCTTCGACCTTGCCAAGTCTTTTTACCCCTTACACCTGTCTTTGATATGTGAGTTATGTTCTGTGTTGCTTTTCTCATGAGTATATGTTTTTCATACTAAATATTATCTTCACTTATCATTCCAATCTTTATACCACTTTGCCCCATTTTTCTCGGCATCTTTAAATACTTGATTAGTAATTATTATAGGTATGACTACTCCCATATGAATCCATATAGACCAAACAATACTATAATTTTCCCAACCTATGTAAGTCCATGCAACTATAGCAAAATATGCACTCCACATTATAAATAATACTAATGTAAAATACGCTTGTATAGATGGGTCTAGTATATGTCTAAGAGGATTATATCTACTATCCATAACTGACCTCCAACTATAAATTATCCAATTAATTAATTTTTTCATTAGCTTTTCTCTTCAATCTCTCTCCAATCAGTCCACAGAATATCTTTATGTTTAAATTCATAATCTGTTTCTTGATATATATCATTTATATCACCTGTATCATTTACAACTAACATTATTGTCGCATACATAATTTTACTCATTAGCTTTCATCCTTATGTTTTACAAACTCACATTCATAATTGTAAGGATGTACTTTCAGAATCTGTACACCTAACTTAGCTTGTGCTTTGGTCCTAGAATGAAAGCTCGTATAAGAACCATATCGCCTGTCAAGTTTTAAAGTCTTAACATCAATCAAAGTTTTCTTACCAGTCTTATCAACTATTACTAAGTCTGCAAAGCCTACGCTACTAGCATT
>CEUT01007691.1_pt1 | contig 13060 bp, 15 predicted proteins | sample 531401 | NCBI WGS metagenome assembly CEUT01 (sample SAMEA2622821, study PRJEB7988) | marine metagenome | biome: marine biome (ENVO:00000447); feature: surface water layer (ENVO:00002042); material: "saline water (ENVO:00002010), including plankton (ENVO:xxxxxxxx)" | depth 5 m | reverse complement strand
ATTGTAATTGACGATATATCGTCTGATGATTCTTACAGAATACTCTGCGAAAAAGTAGCCGATGATAATAGATTTAAAATAGTAAGAAACAAAGAAAAGAAATTTGCTCTTAGAAATATTATAGATGCATCAAGTAAGTTCCAGGACTTAGATGATGTGATAATAGCCGTTATTGACGGTGATGATTCTCTGTGTAATGAAGACACCGTGGACATTCTAATAGATTCATATAAAAAAGGCAATGAGGTTGTGTGGACCGCACATAGGTGGGACACTAATAACCTTAATATCTCTGGGCCTATCCCTCAAAACGTTAATCCTTATTTTTGGCCTTGGAAGTCTTCACATCTAAGGACTTTTAAATCTTCACTTTTGAAAGAAATAGATAAAAAGAACTTTAAAGATATTAAGGGAAAATGGTTTAAAAGAGGATATGATCAAGCTCTTATGCTTCCATTAATACATGTGTCTCGCAAGTTTGAGTATGTTCCTGAAGTTTGTTATCTCTACAATATTGATTCTTCTTCAATACCTGCTGATGAAAGAAACTGGTGTGAAAGAGAGCAGATATCCACGATTAACTTAGTAAGAGCACGCGGCTTTGTCAAGTGAAAATATTCTTTGATAACGTTAATTTTAAATCTAACTCTGGGCCTAATAGTTTTTCCAGAAAATTAGCACAATCTTTAATCGATAATGGTCACTTTTTGACCAACAACAAAGATGCGGATTTGCAGCTTTCCTTTATTCAATCCGTAAGTGAACACCCGGTATTAATACAAAGACTTGACGGAATATATTTCAACTCTGAGCAGGATTGGAATGAGCTAAATAAGCCAATAAAGGAAACATACGAGAGAGCAAACGGGGTGATATTCCAGTCTTATTTTAACAAAACCCTCTCGGAGAAATACTTCGGTCAAAAAGAGAACTCTTGCGTGATTCACAATGGCGCAGACCTAGCAAAGATAAGTCACATTCCAGTTCTAGATCACCCTGTGATTAATAAATTTGAACATGTTTGGGCTTGTGCATCTTCTTGGAGGCCCCACAAAAGACTATCAGAAAATGTAAGATATTTCATTGAAAATTCAAGTGAAGATGCCTGCTTGGTGATAGCAGGAGATAATCCGGACTATCAATTTAATCATGAAAGAATTTTTTATGTTGGTAAGCTGAACTGGGAACAACTAGTTTCTCTTTATAAGAAATCTAAATATTTTTTACACCTTGCTCTGATGGATCATTGCCCAAACGTGGTTGTTGATGCAAGAGCATCCGGATGCCAAATAATTTGTGCAAATTCAGGTGGAACGAAAGAGATAGCAGGGCCAAATGCAATCGTCATTAAAGATATTGATTGGGACTTTAAGCCCTTTAAGCTTTATAATCCACCTCCTTTAGACTTTAGTTGTATTGAAAATCCATTCCCAGAAAATAAAGACATAGACATCCACCGGGTTTCAGAGATGTATGTCGAGTTTTTTAAGGATATTTTAAGATGGGACTAGGTGGGCACTTAACTTGGACTGCAGTGGCAAGAGAGATCTCACAGAGAGCTCCCGATGTAAAAGTCTTGCCCTGCAAAAACAGATCAGGAATATTTGAAGTAGTAAGGTGCGAAGTTTTTAAAAACAACCCCTATATTTTGCAAGATAGTCTTGCAGATGCTTCTTATTTTTTGCCTATGCTGCTAGATAATCCTGCTGCCAATTACTGCAAGAAAGACACTCCTGAAAAAGCTTTCCACAATACTGAATTTCATATTATCGAACAGGCATGCCAAGTTTATGGTATTCAAAAACCTGAACTTAAATGTGATATTTTCCTAACAGAAGAAGAGGTATTGAGCGTCGAAAATTCTCTAATAAATATACCTAAAGAATTTGTGACAATAGAGCCTTTTTCCAAAACCAATTACACACCTAATAGAGCATACCCGTTTGATAAATTCCAAGAAGTTGTAAATAAACTATCAAAAGATGTAGCTGTAGTTCAGGTAGGAAATACCGCTGCAGCAAAGCTTGATAATGCGATTGACCTTAGAGGTAATACGACATTTAGGGAAGCTTCTGGAATAATAGGTAAATCAAAAGCTTTTATTAGCTGTGAGGGAGGTCTTGTTCATGCTGCAACTGCTTTCCAAACAAAGAGCGTAGTTATACTCACTGGGTACCAGAGCGAAAAAATGGTAGCCTACCCACAAAATATTAATATTGACATTAGCACCCACGGTCCATGCGGATTAAAGATTAAGTGCCCGACCTGTACTGAAGATAGAAACAAACATGATTGCAAAGAAATAATAAGGGCAGCTAGGAGCCTTCTATGAAGATCGTCTTCACCAACGGATGTTTTGATATTTTGCACCGCGGGCATCTAGAGCTACTCAGGTATTGTAAGACGTTAGGGTCTGTTATCGTTGGGTTAAACAGTGATGAAAGTGTAAAAAGAAATAAAGGCCAAGATAGGCCTGTTAACTGTCAAGAAGATAGAAAATTTCTTTTGGAATCCCTTGTATTTGTTGATCAAGTTATTATCTTTGAAGAAGATACGCCATATAATCTTGTAAAGTCTTTAAGACCTGATGTAATCGTTAAGGGAGATGATTATATTCCCGAGAATGTAGTAGGATCAGATATCTGTGAAGTTAAAATCTTTAAAAGAGTTGAGGGATACTCCACTACTAGGGCAATACAAGATTGCTCTGATAGGTGAGTCTTGCTCTGACGTTTATCACTATGGAGAGACTACTCGATTAAGCCCAGAGGGTCCTGTACCTATTTTTGTGCCTAGAAAGACTGAGGTAAAAGTAGGAATGGCAGGAAATGTCAAAAATAATCTTTCTTCCTTGGGAAGTAGCGTCTTGTTTGTTACATGTGATAAAAAAATTAAAAAAGAGCGCTTTATAGATGAGAGATTTAGTGCGCAAGTGCTAAGAGTTGATAATGACTTTGAATTATCACCCCTAACAGAAGATGTAGTTAAAACTCTCCAGCTAAGTGACTTTGATGCAATTGTCATATCTGACTACTGTAAAGGATTTTTGCCTCCCGATATATGTGATACTATAATTAAAGAATCCGGAGAAAAACCCGTCTTCATAGACACTAAAAAAAATGACCTATCCTGCTTTGATAAAAAGAATTGCTTTATTAAAGTTAATCAAACAGAATACGAAAAAATTATAAAAGAACCCAAGCATGCAAGATTAATTGTTACTTTAGGAAAAGATGGTGCACAATCTAGGGAGGTCAAAATACCCGGATTTCAAACAAATGTTTTTGATGTTTGTGGAGCCGGGGATGTTTTTCTGGCAGGATTCGCCCATGCGTATTTAAGTAAAAAAAGTCTAGAAGATTCTTTAGTGTATGCGAACCTTGCTGCTTCTGTCTCTTTGAAATTTATTGGAAATCACACAGTAACTCCTGAAGAAATTAAAAAGAGGCTTTCTGAGATCATCACTGAGGAAGAAGAAAATGAACGTATATGAAATTAATAATAATTTGACTAAAACAGTCCAAAAAGGGTGGGGGCACGAACTCTGGATCCACAACGACGAAAAGTACTGTGGAAAATTACTTTTTCTTAAAAAAGGAAAAAAGTGTAGTTTGCATTATCACAAGCTAAAGACAGAGACGTTTTATATACAGCAAGGTGTACTAGACTGTACTTTTTATATGCTAGATGAGCCCGAGCAAAAAGTTAATATTGTACTAAAAGAGGGAGATGTTAAAGAAATACCTCCTGGTTTAGTACACCAGATGAGAGCTGTTGAAGATACAGTTCTTTTTGAGTTCTCAACTCAGCATTTTGATAGCGACAGCTATAGAATAGAAAAAGGTGATTAAGTGGTAAATTTCTTAAACTTTGATGATGTAAAAAAATCTCCTAATTTAGAAGATATCCCGAAAAGAACTGGAGATATTAGAAGGATTTTTATTACTGAAAAACTAAAGCAAATAGGCGTGGAGTTATCTGACCTAAAGCTTGGAGACTTTGACCAGATCGGAGAGCTGACTGCTAAGAAACAGAGGTCACCGGGGTCTGATCTTTACAATAAGGTTGGAGCATTCTTTAGACCTAACTACGAGAGAGGAATTTTAATCTACTCCCTCATCAAGAAGTACAAAATAAAGTCCTATCTTGAAATAGGTTTTGGAAGAGGATATTCATGCATGTGCGCTGCTTTAGCAATGTCGGAGCTTGGAGAAGGAAAGATAACTACTATCGACCCGAATCTAGACAATGACTTTCTTCAAGGCCTCTCGCAGTCCTTTCCTGAAGACTGGTTTTCAATGATTCATTTTATTAAAGGCACTTCTCAAGAATTCTTAAGAGGTACCGATGAAAAATATGATTTTATTTATGTCGACGGTGACCACTCATACCAGGCTGTTAAAGATGATTGGGAACTTTCTAAAGACAAGTATAATAAAATAATACTGTTTGATGATTATCACCTTCCAGGCAAGATTGAGAAAGATATTGATTGCTCAAATGTTATAGATCAAATAGAAAATGATTCTAAGGAGTTGATCATTATGGATAGAAGAATATTTTTTGATGACCGGCGAATACCTGACGAAGAAATAGACTATGGTCAAGTTTTGATAACGAAAGAATGATATGAGTGTTTTAGACGACAAAAATTTAAGCTGTGATGAACTGTATCACTTAAATGGTTTTGCAGAGCATCGATTTAAAGAATCCTGCACAAGTATATGTGATGTACTCAGGGAGATAAAAAGTGAAAATTTAAGGGCCGGATTTACCCTTGAGCAGAAATACAGAGGCACAAAAGATGTCAGGCCTCAAGCCGTCGATTATGAAGAAGAAATACTTGGTTTTCTGCTAAAGACGGGTTCGTATGATAAACTAAAAAAGGTCACCAACCAAGACCTTGAATTATTTCATGTTCAAATTAGGCTTGCCTATCCAGAAAGTAATTTTGGAGACATGAGCTATATGGATTGGCACCGAGATTCTTACTATAAAGAGGGAAAGAAGCTTGGGTTTTTTCCTCCTGCGCATAAGATTATTTTTTATCCTAAGCTTTCTGAAGATGATCAGGTTAGTCTAAAAGTTATACCAGGTTCACATAAAGCTGATATACACTTCGACCAAACTTATAACGGGGGAAGTTTAAATAATTTTGATAAGTCGCTTATTTCAGGCATTCCAGAACTTAAATTTAATCATTCCAACAGTTCAGTTATCATATTCAATACTGCTATTCTCCACGGAGCCTGCAAGCTGCAAGGAGAGCCTAAAATAAGAGTTGTTTACTCTTTTGTTACAAAAAATCAAATAAAAAATGCCCCAGAAGAGCACCAGAATACTTCATTAAAATTTTTAAAATTACTAGAAGCGGAAAGATAGATGAGCAATTTTAATTTCATAGATATGACAAGCTCAAGCAAGCCTATTCCAGACTTACCAAAGTCTGGGCCTATAAAATTAGGAATAGTAGGTGCAGGCAAAAGGGTAAAAGACTTCATTTTGCCCTTAGCAAAGAAAAGCAATAAACTAGAAGTTGCAGGATTTTTTTCTAGGTCTAAAGAAACAAGAGAAGCTTTTTCAAAAGACCAGCAGATAAGCTCATTTGACACTCTAGAAGAACTTTCAGATAACTGTGATGCCTTTGTTGTCTGTGTTAGTCTACAGGCCGCAGAGAGTGTGAATAGAGCGGTTGCAGAATTTGGAAAGCCTATGCTTGTTGAAACTCCGGTATCTGATCTTGAGATGATAAAAGAGTGCTTGTCTAGAAATCAAATAGTTGGATCCTTAGAGCAGTGGCCTTATCTTCCTCTAGAGCAATTTAAGAAAAAATATGTAGAAGAAAACATAAAGTCAAGTCCGTACCTGGTAGTAAATGATTGTAGATCATTTGACTATCACGCAATCGCGCAGATAAGAACCTATCTCGGAAGAGACCAAAAGCCGCTGTATTCAAAATCAGCTGTTCTTAATGTTTCGAACCCAGAAAGTCAGGCTTCAACGTATATTAATAATTCTGGGGATGAGTCATTATTCTCAGATAGCTGGGATCTTGGCATAGTAAATTTTGAAAGAGGGATCCTGCAGCATAATTTTTCTTACATGTGCAAGTCAGCGCCTTACCGCGCAGTCCAGACTTTAAGAAGCTATTTTGGCAACGGTACAATAATCACGGGAAAGCTAAAATCTTTTGGTGATGACTATGATATTTTGGAATTTAGCCATCTCAGTGGAAAAGATTCTGTTATATCTGATGTTAGTGCAATTAGAGAAGGTGAAGTTACTCTAAGAATAGAGGATAAAGCCACTAAAACGTTCTGGGATAATCCCTACAAAGACTTAAAGCTGGACGACCAGCAAACAGGTGTAATGACAGTTCTCGAAGGATTTGCAGACAAGATTTTATTAGATCAAGAAGATAGTTTTTACTCAGCAAAAGATGCTCTCATAGACTTTTGGATAGTAAATGTTATAAAATCTGGAGGCAATGTAACACAGGCTATTCCGTTCGGTAATCTAGGCATATGATTGTATATGTTAACAGGAAACCTCACGTAGGCCCATGGGGTGGAGGAAACAAGACACTTTCCGGAATATGCGAAAATCTTACGTCGCTAGGCCACAGTGTCGTGTTTAATCTACAGGAAAATATTGATGTAATTTTATGCTTCGATCCTAGGCCTGATAGTAGCGGAATATGGTACCAGCACCTTTATAATTACAAGCAAAAGTTTAACACCCCTATCGTCCACAGAGTAGGTGACCTTGGAACTCATAGTAAGCCTGAACTTTATGATCTTGTAAAGCAGACTATTCCCCATTCAAGTCACGTTGTTTTTCCAAGCCAGTGGGCTCTGGAATATTCTGACTTTAAAGGTAAAAATTATTCCATAATTCCCAATCGACCTCGAAGTATTTTTTATGAAAATCGGGACATTAATTTTAAATCCACAGAAAAATTAAAAGCTGTAACTCACCACTGGTCCAATAATCCTATGAAAGGTTTTGATGTATACAGCCACATTGACAAAAACCTAGCAGATATTCTAGACTTTACTTATATTGGAAGAGTACCCGAAAGCTTTAGCTTTGCACGTTCAAAATATATTCCACCCGTAGATGATCGAGAAATCTCGAAGCTGCTGCCAAAAAATGATTTTTACCTTACTGCTTCCAGGCAAGAGGCCGGTGCTAACCATGTTTTAGAAGCCTTAGCTGCAGGACTTCCAGTTATTTATCATGAAGATGGAGGCTCAATAGGAGAATATGTAGGAAATCATGGAATACCCTACTCAGATCAAGATTCTCTCTACAGTGCAATATTAGACATGAAAGAGAATCTTGAATCCTATAAAGCTAACTTAAAAGACTACTCTGAAGATATCCAGCAGACAATTGACCAATACTGCGAAATAATATGCCAAACCATTTAGTCAACATATCAATTGATGATGTCTCACCTCATCCTCTTTCTTCTACTAAAGTCTTAGAAAGGTGCCGCGAACTCATACAGAAATTTCCTGATATAAAATTTACTCTTTTTGTTCCTACTTCTTACTGGAGAACAGTTAAGAAAGAAATAGCAACAAAGCATCCATTGCAGCTTGATATGTTTCCAGAATTTTGTGAGGAGATAAGGAGTCTCCCGAAAAGTAACTTTGAAATAGGATATCACGGTCATCACCACGGAATACCAGGGATTACCGATAACGATGAGATGAAAAGCTTAAGTTATGAAAATTCAGGTGCACTATTAGAAGCCATGAACACTATCGTTAATAGGTCTGGATTAGAGAAATCATTTAAAAAGATAATCAGGCCTCCAGCATGGAGAATGTCATCTCACGCAATAAGAAGATTTAGAGATGAAGGATTTGAGGTTTTCGCACTCTCTCCAGATGAATACGCCCTAGAGACGTATGAAGAAGAGTACAAGAAGAGAGATGATGTACTTTTTTACAACGTGTGCCCTCCTTTTAAAGAATACAAGCTTTTTCCAAAGACAGAGATTGTCTATCACGCGTGCGAGTGGGACAAGAACTATCTTTCTAAAGAAATGTCTAAAACACTGTCGGCGTTTTTATCAGATAACATCGAAGATATTAAATTTTCATTTATGAAAGATATGCTGTAATGGGAAAGTCTGATCCTCACTTAATTCCTGCATATCTTTCTGTTTTGCCTAAAAAAAAGTACAACAGGGTCGCCTTGCTTGGATTTTCTCAAGACAATGATTTTTCTAAGCTTATAGAGTGCAATGAGAAAGTATTCTACGATCTTTCCTTGGGAAACTGGAACATAAATGACGATGCGTGGAAGATTGAAGGAAACTTTGATCTTGTGGTTTCTACACGCTGCCCTTATTTCTCTAAAGATCCTCTAGATTTTATAGAAAAATGCAGCGCCCTCCTCGACGACGGCGGAGTTTTAATTTGTGATTGGGGTCTCGGCGACCACTGGAGATTTGAAGACTTTAAGGTAGGGTGGGTTAAGAATGATGAACATGAATGGGCTTACGGAAATGATAACTTTCTCTGGTCGTTTGTCTGGAGCGAAAAGTTGCTATCACATCCTGAGGTTATTAAGTTTCAAGAATGGATTAAGAAATTTAATTATGAAGATTTAGTAGAAGCAATAGAAAAAGAGGTTCCTTCTGTTTTAGAAGTTGACAAATTTGCTTCTAATTTTTCAAGTATTGGTTGTACGGCTATTTCTCTTTGGGAAGAAAGACCGCAGCTTTATGTTATATTTTCAATGATAAAATAGGGTGAACAGAAAGCCTAAATATTAGTGCAAATCAGGCGCGCCCCTCCTCCATGTTTGTGATAGCAAAACAGTTTGAACTAATACGACTTTTATTTTTCTTGTTATAATCCTAAGTTAGGGAAAAGATTTTGTCTATCTTAGAAAGCACCTTAGTGACAGGCGGAACTGGCCTAGTCGGTTCTGAGATAAATTCTAAATATAAGATTTCTAGCAGAGATGCAGACCTGAGAGATCGAACAGGCGTAGAAAAACTATTCAAGCAAATAAGTCCAAAAGGCGTAATACACTGCGCTGCAAAGGTTGGGGGACTTGGAGCTAACATTAAGCAAAAATCAGAGTTTTACCATGACAATATCATGATAAATACTAATGTCTTGGAAGTAGCCAGGCTATTCGGCGTTAAAAACCTCGTGTCTTTTTTGTCGACATGTATCTTTCCAGACAAGGTTTCTTATCCTCTAACAGTTGAAAATATACACTCTGGTCCTCCGCATGAATCCAACTATGCATATGCTTATGCCAAGAGAATGCTTGAAGTCCAGACTAGGTGCTATAGAGAACAATATGGGCTAAATTATAGCTGCATTATTCCTTCCAATATTTACGGTATTAATGATAATTTTAACTTATCAGATGGCCATGTAATACCGGTCCTCATTCACAAGTGCTATCTGGCAAAGAAAAACAATTCCAATTTTGAAGTATGGGGTACAGGAAATCCTCTTCGGGAATTTGTTTTTGCCGAGGATGTGGCTAGGGTTTCTGAGTGGTTACTTGAAAACTATAGGGGAAGCTCTCCTGTAATAGTTTCTTCTGATGAAGAAGTTTCAATAAGAGAGCTTGTTGAAGTAATTATACAAGAAATGAAATTTAAAGGAAAAGTAGTTTGGAAAAAAGAAATGCCCGATGGTCAACTAAGAAAACCGAGTGATAATTCCTTGCTCAAAACTCTAGTTCCAGAGTTTTCTTTTACCTCTCTTCGAGATGGCATAGCTAAGACAGTTCAAGACTTTGAAAAAAACTATAAAATGAAAAGAAAATAAGGCAAATGAGTATTAATAACAAATGGAACAATAAGCTTGGAGTGGGACCTATAAATGTAGTTCCCATTCAAGATGTCGATCCTACTCAGTCTAGAGGTAATTTTTTACTTCATGGTCCACCTCGTCAAATTCCTTTAGAGCTTTATGATGAATATACATTAGGTGGAGAAATCGGCTTGAGATTCTGGTATTCTGATGAAACAAGCGGAGGAAAACGAGAGCCTAACAGATATACTCGAGAGATAATAGATGAAAAGGTAGCGCTTGCTAAAGAGAAAAAGTTAGGCTACTACGGAAAGGTCGCAGACTATATTCATGAAGCATTCTCAGACTTTCCAGTCAGAGAAAAGTCTATAGCTATCATGGGATCAAACAATCCTGTCTGTGAAGGATTCTGTCTCGCTTACGATTCTTCACCAATTGTAATAGAGTACAATGAGATAATTTGCGAAGACGATAGGATCAAGACATACACAGTCGAAGAGTTCTATAATGATCCTTTTGAATGTGATACAGCCATATCTATCTCTTCTTTTGAGCATGACGGACTAGGACAGTACGGTGACCCACTAGACCCAAACGGTGACTTAAAAGCCATGCAGAGAATGAAGGATACTGTAAAGAAAGATGGAATTTTATACCTAGCAGTACCTATAGGTATGGACCGAATAGACTGGAATGTTCATCGCGTATATGGAAGATTGCGACTTCCTATGCTCCTCGAAGGATGGGAAGTTTTAAAGGCTTACGGTTTTGATGAAAGCATGTTTACTATTTTACCGAAAGATCCCCGAGAAGAAAAGCCTGACTATGGATACCACCACGCACTTTTTGTGCTTAAGAACAGCTGATAAAAGAATTTAAAATGACAAAGACAGCACTTATAACAGGTATTAACGGCCAAGATGGATCTTATCTTGCAGAGCTGCTTGTAAGCAAAGGCTATGAAGTCTGGGGGACTGTAAAAAGAAACTCAGTATCTGAAAATCAAACAGCTCGCCTAGACTCTGTGTATGAGAAACTAAATCTAAGATATGCAGATATGACCGACCTATCATCTCTTTTAAGGATCATAGAAGAATCAAAGCCAGAAGAAATTTATAACCTTGCAGCCCAGTCGCACGTGAGAATTAGCTTCGACCAGCCTGTCCATACATCTCAAGTTGTTGCTATGGGCGCTTTGAACTTACTAGAGGCGATAAGAATAGTCGATCCTGGAATTAAAATGTACCAAGCAAGCTCAAGCGAGATGTTTGGTAACAATGTTGATTCTGACGGTTATCAAAGAGAAACAACTCCTATGAACCCAGTAAGTCCGTATGGTTGTGCTAAAGTGATGGCATATCACTTGTGTAGAAATTATCGAAATGCGTATGGAATTTTTGCTGCAAATGGTATTCTATTTAATCACGAATCTCCTAGAAGAGGAACTAATTTTGTAACCAACAAGGTTGTGAAAGAAGCTGTGAAAATTAAGATGGGCCTATCAAAAGAGCTTAAGATGGGTAATCTAGATGCAAGCAGAGACTGGGGACATGCTAAAGACTACGTTGAAGCTATGTGGATGATTTTGCAGCATGATAGCCCGGACGATTTTGTTTGTGCCACTGGAATATCTCACACAGTAAAAGATCTTGTAGTATATGTGTTTAAAAAGCTAAAGATGGATTGGGAGAAATACGTCCAAATCGACCAGAAATATTTGAGACCTGAAGAGCTTGATATTTTAAAAGGAGATCCATCAAAAGCAAAGAAACTAATAGGTTGGGAACCTAAGATAACCTTTGAGCAAATGCTTGATGAAATGATTGAATTTCAAATCAAATCTTACGAAAGAGCCTGAATATGAAAAAATTTTGCGTTATGACGCCTGCAATAGTAGATCAAGAATGCATCGAATACACATCTAAGTCGCTTAAGAAAAATCTTTTTGATGCTAATCCAGATGTCGAATTTTTACACCTAGTCCAGCTTTGCGATCACAAGAGGCCGGGCTGCTATGGAGATGTAATTTCGATCAAAGAAATATATGAAAAAAATAGTTCAGAAAATGTAGTAGTTGATGTCGAGATCGCTTCACCTCGAATGGGTCACACAAAAGCCGGTTACCAGCTTTTTACGAGATTTATTAGCGCTAATTTTCCACATGGTGTGATCATTGAAGATGATACCAACCTAATGCACAAGCTCTCAGTTGATATGATTTTAGAATCTTGCAGCAAAGACAGGATTATTCATTTATCAATGGGATATGAAGATCTTAGTTCTGAAAATCCGTTTATTTTACCCGAAACTGTACAGCAAAAAGAAGGATATTCGTTCCACAAAAATAGTAGAAATTTTTGTAGCTGGAACGGAAACATTTTTTCTAGAGATCTAATGGTAAAGATTGTTAATGATTTTATGCCTTTTTCTAGAGCTAACTGCGAAGATCAGATTTCAAAAATGTCATGCTATCAAGATCTCGAAGTTGTCACAGTTTCAAAAGGCACAGATATTCCAGTTTTAAGCTATGATGACAAGTCAATACTTTGGTGCCTTCCCGAAGAGTCACACATGCTATTAGAGGTTTTTCGAAGAACTAGAGACGTAGGAAGACTAGGTTATCTCGCATAATTAAATTGTCGCATCTTATAGTAAGGTCGTATATAAAATGAAATTTTGTGTTGGTATTCCTGCAATAGTAGATGATGATATCATCTTGAAAGCGGTGCAGAGTCATGAATTTTCTTCTCTATGAGATGACATTTCTCAAGTATTTTGTCCCCGTAATGGAAGAATGCATTAAAAGAGGAAGAGTATGCAGGATATTCTTAAAACCTAATTCTAAATACAATAATCCGACATCTGAAGAAAGCCTAAAAATAATATCTGACCTTGCAAAAAATGCGTCAGGGTATGTAACAGTTCATTCACACGAAAGCGTGAAAGATTTCCCAGGAGAAATTTTTGTAACTGTAGAGGGAGTAGGCTCCGGAGAATGCCTTGATAACCAAAACGTTTCTGCGATCATATATCAAACTGACTTTGTCGGCCTAATGCCAGGATATGAATCTTCGTGCGATCAAATATTTTTTACATCTAAAAAGTACGCTTCTTTTTATGGCTTTGAGTCTGATAAAAACCAGTATTTTGGAAGTCCGAAATTTGATAATATTCCTACAAAAGAAGAAGTAATAAGTCGCTGGAGTGAATTAGATCCGGATGAGAATTACTGCCTTGTTTTATATCCTAGAACTAGAGATCATAAC
>CEUT01020582.1_pt1 | contig 13072 bp, 13 predicted proteins | sample 531401 | NCBI WGS metagenome assembly CEUT01 (sample SAMEA2622821, study PRJEB7988) | marine metagenome | biome: marine biome (ENVO:00000447); feature: surface water layer (ENVO:00002042); material: "saline water (ENVO:00002010), including plankton (ENVO:xxxxxxxx)" | depth 5 m | reverse complement strand
ATAGGCGCAGGCAATAGCTTTACTTTATTTGACACTAGTATAGACGGTAACGATACAGGCGCAGCTATTACTACTACACCACACACTTTAGAAAGAGTACAAGTAGTAACGCCTTCTGCAGAAGTAGATGTCGAAATAGTAGTAGCTACTGTATAGTGAAGACAGCAAATACAGAAAAGGTATTTAAAGCTTTTGCTGAAAAAACTACTAAAATGGCTAAAAGTATTTTGCGTAGTAAAGGCAAAAACGCTAGCGGCAATTTAGAAGACAGTATAGATTACGATTTAAAAGTATATCCTAGCGGCGGTTTAGAGTTACAATTTAAAGCTGCAGAATACGCAAAGTTTGTAGACAAAGGAGTAAGCGGAACTAAAAAAAGATATAACACGCCTTACAGATATAAAACTAAACAACCGCCTAGCGGTGTAATAGATAAATGGGTAGTGCGTAAAGGTATAAGCCAAGCACGCGACGATAAAGGTAGATTTATAGAGCGCAAAAGTTTAGTTTTTGCAATAGCTAGAAACATAAAACTTTTTGGTATAGAGCCTACAAACTTTTTTACTAGGGCGTTTAACTTTGCATATAAAAAGCTACCTACAGAAGTAGTAAAAGCATACGCAAAAGACTACGCAAAATTTTTAAGAACAGTAACACAAAAAACAATATAAAATGGCAGTTAGTTTTATACAGCAACCTACACTAAAAATATACGCTGCTTACGAAGACATAGTATACACATTACAAAACGGTGCTACTTCGCAGTTCTTTCATAAATATATACTAAAAGTTTTTGTTAATCAAACGCTAGTAGCTACATTAAAAGCAAGCGCTAACGAACAAGGTAACGGAATATTTAAAATAGAAAATATTATACAGGACTTTTGTAACACTGATATAGACGGCTTTTTCGACGCAACTGGCGTTGTAAGCACTCTAAACGGTGTAGGCGCAGATATTGCGCAGCACGCTATACACAAAATAGATGCTTTTGCAGGTAACAAAACTAACTTAAACCAATTTAGAGTAGAAGCTACAGAAGAATTTGCGACTACTGCAGACGGTACAGTAACAGAACAAAGTATAAGCGGTTTTGCACCTGTTAAAAGCGTTTTTAATGCAGTAAGACAAATACAAGACGGATTCGAAACTTTTAACGCTTTTGACTTTGTTTTAACAAGTACAAACAGCAAGCTACTTACAGGTTTTGACAGTACTATAAACAGAAAAATACGAAGTACAGATTACCACACTTTAGCTTTTTTAAATGGTAAATGGGGTCAGTCTGTAGCACAGCAAAGCCTACCAGATAAATTTGTAGTAAAATTTTATAACGATTCAAATGTACAACAAGGTAGCACTATAGACTACGATATAGATTTTGTAGCTACGAACGGTGCTGTATTTGGTAGTCTATTAACGCATACTGTAGCGCACCCAACTGTATCGCGCGGTGGTTTAGTATACTTTGGTTGTGGTCTAAAAAATATAACAAATAACGGGGCTAGCATACCTGCGACAGCTACATACTATACAGTAAATGCCGAAAATAGTAGTAATACTATAAGCGCTATTTATAGGTTTGACATAGTAGGCGACGACTGTAAAAGTTTTGAAACTATACGCCTAGCATACTTGAATAGGTTAGGTACATACGATTACTACAATTTTAGCAAGCGTAGCACGCGAACAACTGCAGTGCAAAAAAACACTTTTAAAAAAGCATATGGTAACTTTCAAAATGCAAAATACAGCTATAATGTATATCAAGGCGGTACTAATAATTACGGTGTAACAGCTAACGAAACTATAGAAGCAAATACAGACTTTATAAGCGAAGAAGAAGCGTCAGCACTAGAAGAACTATTTACTAGTCCTAGCGTATTTATGCAAAATACAAACGGCGACTTTGAGCCTGTAGTAATTACAGAAAGTGAATACACAAAGCAGACTAGCGCTAATGATCGTATAATACAATATACAATTGGACTACACAAATCACATAACAAAAGAATACAGCGTAACTAATGGTTAGACTAGTAGCATACGATAGTAATAACAATCCTACAGAATTAGACTTATTTGGTGGCGAAACTATACCTTTAACGCTAAATGTGGACGACTTACGCGAAGTAGGTAATAGAAACGGCGGCTATAGTAAAGACTTTGACTTACCTTTTACAAAAGTTAACAACAAATTTTTTAACCATATTTACGACTTACAAGTAGATAGCACCTACAACCCTTTTACAAATTTAAGAGCAGAACTTTATATAAACGAAAATTTAGTTTTTGCAGGGGGTTTATACTTACAAGGTTTTGTAGATAAAGACGCACAAAAACACTATACAGTAAACCTGTTTAGTAATACTGTAAGGCTTTTAGACAGTTTAGGAGAGGCTACACTAAACGATTTAGATTATTCTGATTTAGACCATACTTTTACAGAAGCTAACGTTTTAAATAGTCAAACTAGTACAGGCGTTACACTTACCGCAGGAGGTACTACTACAAACGTGTTTTACCCTTTGACACAAACTAAAGGTATATTAACAGACAATGCAGGGCTACGTATTATTTCTAGTAGAAACTATACGCCTTTTGTAAGCTTAAAATATATATTAGATAAAATATTTGCATTTGCAGGCTTTGCGTATCGTAGCGACTTTTTTAACACAGCTACTTTTACAGACATATATACAGACACAGGGTTAGCAGACTTTAGCAGTAACGCTAGCTTTGATTACGCCGCAGCGTATACTGGTATACCATACGCAGACGTTAACTGGCAAAGCGGTAGCGACGACTTTAATATAATAGACGCTATACAAGACCCAGAATTAGCAATAACTAGTAACAACACATATCAAAGCGCTACAGGAGGCGCGCCTACTTCACATAAAACTAGTTCTAGTTTATTTATACCATACGTCAAAGTAATTAACGCTGCAAGCACTAACAATAATGTAAACCAAGAAAGCGGCGCTACAGGTTTACAAGACCCAAGTAACATATATAATATTGGTATTATAACTGCACCTACTGATAATTTCGAATTTGAACTATTAACAAACTACTATATTTACGGTGCTGTAGGTACTAATGTAACTTTATCTGCAGTTATAGGTAGCGGTAGTAGCACTAATACTATAGTACTTTCTTCTAAGACTATACAAAATAATATATTTTTTACTGGTTTAACAAACGCTTTTGATAATATAGGTGTATATGATTTTTATACTTTAAATCTACAAAACGATACTTTTAGCTTACAATTAGAAGCATCGGCAGATATTTATTTAATGCCTTACAAAATAGGCTACGACATGTCGCAATTTCTAGCAGGCGGTTGCGGTATAATTAGTAACGGTATACCAGATAGTTGCGGTATAGAGTTTTACGACGGAATACATAGAAATCTATATCCTACAGAAGTATATATAAACCCTATAGCGCAAAACGGTAGTATAGACGATAGAATAAAAAACAACCATACAGACATAAAGTTAAAAGATATATTTAGCGACATAACAAAGATATTTAACTTATACGTTGACACTACAGAAAACGACAAAGAACTAAAGATAGAGCCGTACAACGATTACGTAGCCGCAGGCACTACGTTAAACTGGACAGAAAAAGCAGACTATACGCAGGTAGTTAGCGCTTACGAAGACCTGCCAAGCGTAATAGAATTTATGTATAATAATGACGAAGACGACTACGCACTTAATCAATACAAAAAAAACGCAGGCGTAGACTACGGAAGTTTTAAACTAATTTTAAACACAGACAAAAAACAAGAAGAAAAAATAGAATTAGACGTATTTAGCGCTACTGCAGTAGTACATTATAGCACGTCGCACCCTTATAGTAGCGTTGTGCAACGCGACGAAGCAGGTGTATTTGAGCGACTTAAAAACAATCCGAGATTGCTTTACAAAAACTTTACACCTATTGGCGTGCCAACAGACGATCTTATAAATATAGTGGATCATACGAGCTACCACATGGCTAGCCATTATAACGATACGCCTGCTAACATTAACGCTACTACTTTAGATTTAAACTTTGGATTTACACAGCCTGTATATATAGCTAATAGTCTAAACACTATAAAAAATTTATTTAATACATACTACTATAGGTATATACTAGAACGGTATACAGAAGACAGGACTTTTATAAAAATAAATATAAGACTTTCAGAAACAGATATAGCTAACTTTAGATTTAACAACAAAGTAAGACTTAAAAATCAAACCTACCTAGTGAACAAAATAGAGTATAACGCAGGCGAAAACGGAATAAGCAAAGTAGAACTAGTAAAAATATAATGAAACAAGTAGCTAGAATAATAACAAATACAAAGCAGGTTAAGTTTTTAGACGCTAACGGCGTAGAAGTAGCAGGTAACGCAGATGACTGTAGGGCTGTAGGTGGCAAGTTTAAAAATAGAATATGTGTACTACCTTCTATTTCTCAAGCGCAGCCTAGCTTTACAGCTAACAATATAAGCGCAGGTCAAGGTAATAGCATAGAACTAGCGCAAAACTGTAACGTAACAGGTAATTATAACCAGGTTTTAGGCGCTGACTTTGCAACTGTACAAGGCTATAATAGCAAAGCAATACGCTTTGGCGAATTTGTACAGGGTTTTAGCGACAAGTTGGCTAGGTCGCAACGTAGCGTTTTAATGTTTGAAGGTCGCACAACTGACAATATAGAAACAGAAATTTTTTTAGGCGGTGTAAGCGGTAAGCGTTTTATAATAGACGATTTACATGAAGGCGTAATATGTTTTGAAAGTATAATAGCATGTAGAAGAATTGACAGTAGCAGTACTGCAGCTATGGGCAAATTTCAACACGCTACATTTAGAGTAACAAATAAGACATGTCAAAGGTTAGGATTATCTAACAAAACTAATCATAACGACGGCATAAGCGGTTGGACGAATGATTTTGTAGCGGTTAGCGATTCGCCAGATTATATAAAAGCTACTGTGACAGGGCAAACAGGAGCAACGATAGACTGGACTGTTATCTGTTATGTTAACGAAATTAGAACAAACGCTATATAATGAAAAAAGAAACACATATAACTTTTAAGCTAGTAGGAGACGTTATAGCTATAGGTTTCGCAGGTCTAAAAGACACGCTACCGCTTATAACAAAATACAAAAAAGGTAACAAAATAATAACTGGAAAATGGCAAGCGAAGAAAAGGTACTTATAACCGTAAAAGTAGACGACAAGCAAGCAAAAAGTAGCTTAGAAAACGTTACAAAGTCTACAAAAGCAACTAGTAATACTGCTTTAGAAGCGGCAGGCAGTTTTACAGTAATGGGCGTAAGTCTTAATAGTGTAAAAGCAGGTTTTGCAAAAGTTATACCTGTAGCGCGCATGATGTTTGCCTCTATAAAAGCAGGTTTAATATCTACAGGTATAGGCGCTTTAGTAGTAGCTGTTGGGTCGTTACTGGCTTTTTTAATTAAGACAAAAGAAGGGTCAGAACTACTTACAGTTACCTTTAAAGCTATGGGCGCTATTGTAAATGTTTTAGTAGATCGTTTAAGCGACTTAGGCGGCGCTATTATAAAAGTATTTCAAGGCGATTTTAAAGGCGCACTAAACGACGCAAAAAAAGCAGTAAGCGGTATAGGCGACGAAATGCGTAAAGAATTTATGGAAACAGGAAAGCTAGCTATAGCTTTTAATAAACTGCGCGACGCAACTAGGGCTATCAATGTAGAAACAGCCGCTAGGCGTGCAGAAGTAGAAGCGCTCAAATTAGTTGCAGAAGACTTGTCAAAAGGCGAAGAAGAAAGATTAGAAGCTGCACAGGAAGCTTTTAAAATAGAAAATGAACTATTAAACCAAAGGGTAGCAAATGCAGAAGAAGCGTTAAGAATACAACAGGAAGAAATGGCTATGAGTAAAAACATGGCAGAAGACCTAGACAAAGAAGCACAGCTACAAATAGAGCTTTTTAACATAAAACAAGAAAGTATAACAAAACAGATAGAATTAAATAACAAAATAAACAGTATAAAACGCGAAGCAGAAGCAAAAGAATTAAAAGCACTAGAGGAAATAAAAAAGAAAGCAGAAGAAGTAGAACAGGCTAAGTTAGATTTAGCAAGCGAAACAGCACAAATGCTACAAGATTTTAATGTAGCAATGATAACAGACGAAAAAGAAAAAGAAATAGCAATACTAACAAATGCAAAAATAGCAAGGGAGAAAGAAATAGAAGAAAGTTTAGCAGATCGAAAAACTAAAGACGAAGCACTTATAGTGTTAAACGAAAAATTTCGCCTTGACTTAGCAGATATTTTAACAAAGTTTCAGTTAATCGAAGACAAACAAAACGAAGAAAATCTAAAAAAACAAGAAGCAGACTTTAGGGCAGTACAAGACACTAAAATTAACGCTATGAATTTAGGTCTTAATGCTATGGCTGACGGCTTTGGTAGGGAAACTGCGGCAGGTAAAGCGGCGGCTATAGCACAGGCTACTATGAATACACACACAGCCGCTACACGTGCTTTAAAAGATTTTCCTGCTCCTTTTAACTTTGTAGCTATGGCAGGTATAATTACTACAGGTTTACTACAAGTTAAAAAAATTATGGATACGCCTAAACCTGCTAAAATGAATACTGGCGGATTAGTAGGCGGTATAGGTACAGGCACTAGCGACAGCGTAAATGCTAGACTGTCTAAAGGCGAAAGCGTAATAAACGCGCGTTCTACGCGTATGTTTAAGCCGCTCCTGTCTGCTATAAACGAAGCAGGCGGCGGGTCTGCGTTTGCAGACAAAAGCAGTATATCTACGCAGTCGCAAGGTATTACAGGCGGTGTAGTTAAAGCGTTTGTAGTAGCTGACGAGATGACTAACACGCAGGATAGACTAACAAAAATAAGAAGAAAAGCAACAATATAAAATATAAAATTATGCCTTGTAAAAAATGCGAAAACGGTAAGTATAGATTTGGTAACGGCGACTGTAAATATAACACGCTAGAAGCTTGCGAAGCAGCACACCAGACATACGATATTATAGAACTAGTAATAGACGAAGAACACGAAGCTATAGCTATAGACGCTATAAGCCTAGTAACAGAGCCTGCAATAGAAGAAGACTTTGTGTATATGAATAAACAGCAAAAGGCTATAACGCTGTCTAAAATAGACGAAGACAAACGACTTATAGTAAGCCCTGCGCTTATTCCTTATAAGCAAATATATAGATACAACGAACGCAAAGACGCGCACTACTACGTATACTTTACAGCTGAAACAGTAAGGCGGGCTGCAGAAGCTTTTATAAAATACCACAATAATAATAACGCTACAGTACAGCATGAATACAAAGTAGCAGGCGTAAGCGTTATAGAAAGTTGGATAGTAGAAAACAGCACAAACGACAAGTCTAACTTATACGGCTACGAATTGCCGAAGGGTACCTGGTTTGTTACAATGCGTATAGAAAACGACGAAGTATGGCAACAAGTAAAAGACGGCACGCTTAAAGGTTTGTCAATAGAAGGCTACTTTGTTAACGCTGCAGAGCAAATGGCTAAAGTAGGTAGTATGGTAACAGAAGGTAAAGACGGCGAAATAGAACTACCGCTATACGATAACGAAGAAGAAGCTTTAGCAGTAGCTAAAGAAATGGGTTGCGAAGGTGTACACGAACATACACTAGACGGCAAAACTGTATATATGCCTTGTAGCGATCACGACATAATAAAACAACTAGGCGAAATACTACAAGAAGACTGCGGCTGTGAAGACTTTATAAGCCCTAATCCTTGCACTAGCGGCTACGTACCTTACGGACACAAAATAAAAGACGGTCGTAAAGTACCGAACTGCATACCTGTCAACGCAAAAAAAAAAAATAAAGTAGAACTAGCTAGCTATACTGACTATCCTAAAGCCGCTACTGCTAACGCGGAACGCGCTATAATAGAAAACGAAGAACGAGGTAACAAGTGCGCTACACAAACTGGCAAGGTAAGAGCGCAACAATTAGCAGCAAGACGACCTATAAGCTATAAAACTGTTAAGCGCGTTTATAGTTATTTGTCAAGGGCTAAGACATACAACACAGGCGACTATAACGACTGCGGTACAATTAGCTATAATTTATGGGGTGGCGACGAGATGCTAAGGTGGGCAAAAAAAATTGTTGAACGCGAAAATAAAACAAACTAAACTATAATATATTTTATAGTGTAACTTTTACTACAAAATAAAAACATAATGGATTTAAAAGAACGCATAAAAGTAGCTTTAGGTATCAACGAAGAAGCTACAGAAGTTAACTTAGCTTTTCAAGCAAAGCTAGTAGACGGTACTATTATTACGTCAGAAGCAGACGAAATGGCTGTAGGCGTAATGGTTAGCATTTTGTCAGAAGACGGCGAAACTACACCTATGCCAGAAGGCACCTACGAACTAGAAGACGGTACTAAATTTACTGTAGACGCAGAAGGTATGGTAGCTGAAATAGCAGATGTAGAAGAAGAAGTAGAAGCAGAAGACAAAGAAGACGAAGACTACAAAGACGAAAAAGAAGAAATGTCAATTGAAGACAAAGAAGCCGCTTTATTTGCAGAAGTAGGTACTGTAGTAAAAGAATTACTAGAAGAAGTGCGTAACGATATAGCTAGACTATCTAGCGAACTAGACGAATTACGAGGGGAAAACTTAGCTAAAGATGAAAACTTAGCAGAATTACAAGAAGAAAATACTAACCTAGCAGCGCAAGTTAAAGAACTAAACGAAGCGCCTGCTACTGAAAGCGTTAACTTATCAAAGTTTGCAGAAAACAAAAAAGTAGAATTATCTGTAGACGAATATAACAAGCTAACGCCAAAACAAAAATATTTACATAATTTAAACAAACTTAAATAAAATGGCTTTAACAATTTCATCCAGCTCGTATGCTGGCGAGCACGCGGGACTTTATATAAACGCTGCTCTTAGACAAGCAGACAGCTTACAGTATATGACTGTTCGCGAAAATGTAAACTACAAAGAAGTAATTAACGTAGGTAGCGGCGCTTTATTAAAAGACGCTACTTGTAACTTTGACGAGCAGTCTACTACACTTTCTTTAGCAGAAAGCGTTTTAGAAGTAGAACAATTCCAAGTAGCACAGGAAGTATGCCGTAAGACTTTACTTTCAGACTGGAACCACTCTAAAGAAGAAGACTTAGTAGCTTACGCTATGTCTTATATGGCGCAAACTATTGCAGACGGTGTAGAATTTGCTATCTGGCAAGGTAATACTTCTGTATCTGGTCAGTTTAACGGTATACCTACTGGATCGATGACAGCGTCTACTGCAGCAGGTACTTTCAATGCAGGTAACATTATTTCTAACTTACAGCAGGTAGCGGCAGCTATTCCTTCTACAGTATTAGGTAAAGACGATCTATATATATATTTAAATAAAAAGAATTATAGGTTATACATACAAGCTATCTCTGCTTTGTCTGCTTTTCCTTTTAATCATATGGGGCAATATACACCAGAATTTGAAGGTATCAAATTAGCTGTTTGCGCAGGTATACATGATAACGTAATGTATGCAGGGCAGGCTTCAAACTTATTTTTTGGTACTTCTTCTACTTCTGACTTAACTGAAGTACAAGTAGTAGACATGGCACCATTCGGGGAGCAGAATGTAAGAATGATAGCTAGATTTACAGCAGGTGTGCAGGTAGGTGTAGCTTCTGACTTTGTTTTCCACTCTTAATATATAACTGCGTAAAAGCTAGGGTGTAAAAGCCCTAGCCTAACGCCTTAAAACAAATATAAAATTATGGCTTGCGAATTAACAAAAGGTAGAGCATTAGACTGCAAAAGCAGCACAGGCGGTATTAAGGCGGTTTACTTTGCACAGGTTGCAGACGTAGTGTTAACTAATCCAGAAGCAGGACTTATTTCCGATTTGGAATTTGCTGCAGGTGCGCCTACTACTTTATTTAAGTACAACCTACCACGCGGTACAGGTAGCTTTACAGAAACGATTACAGGAAGTAGCGAAAATGGTACATTTTTCTACGAGCCTAGCTTGACAATAATGTTACACGGCTTAACTACTGCAGATCAAAACGAAATAAAATTACTAGCACAAAATAGGCTAGTAGTATTTGTTCAGCTTAATGCTAGAATTTCTACAGGCGGACACGATGTTATACTATGCTTAGGTGCAGAAAACGGCTTAGAACTTACTACAGGTACTGCGGCTAGCGGTGCGGCGTTCGGCGACATGGTAGGTTATAATCTAACCTTTACAGGTTTAGAACGTTTCCCTGCTTCTGTAGTAGCTGACTATACTTCTACACCGTTTGACAATACAGCGTTTAACGGCGGTAGCTCTATTACAATAGACGAAGACTAATACTAATTTTTAGTATTTATATAGATTAAAAGCGGCTTTTTTGTCGCTTTTTTTCGTATAAAACTAAATAAAAGCTACTAATTTATATTTTATAGTGTATGTTACATATAACTAGAGGTATAGCAAATAACGTATATTTTACTTTACGCGAAACTAAGAAACAAGCGGCAGGAGTAGGACACTTCTACTTTTTTAAGTTTGTAAATGATATGACAAAACAAGAAGCGTACTTAATGAGTAGTAACGCTACTAGTTTATCGCATACCTCCAGGTTTAGCCAATTAGTTTTTACGGAAGGTACGCAGGTAACTTTACAACCAGAAGGTTTTTTTAACTACACAGTATACGAAGTAACAGACAACACTTTAACTGATGACAGCACGCTAAATGCTTTGCATATAGTAGAACAGGGTAAAGCGTTTGTTAGTGATAGCAACGTAAACGAAGTAAGCTATACAGAATATACACCTACTGATAATACAAATACAACAAATAATAACACAGTATACTTAAATATTTAAAAATGAGTTATAAAAATAATACAGACTTATTACAGGAGCAACTAGGCAAAAAAGGGGCAACTGTTGTGTTTACAACTGAAGCACAAACAGAAGACTTTTACGCAGTACATTTTGTTACTGAAAGCGTTATAAGTGCTATTACAATTACAAACGGCACAGGCGAAAGCGCGTTACAAACAACAATACCTGCAGGAACTGTTATCTTTGCTAATATTACAGCTATTACTATGTCTAGCGGCGTTGCTATAGGTTATCATAACTAAGATATGAAGTTAGCACTATCTATGGGTATAAATTCTAGGCGTGAAAACCTAGAAGGTATGGGCGGTTTTGACATAGCTAATGTACCTGATTTATTAACTTGGTTTAAGTTTAACACTAATATAAGCACAGCAGACAAAGATAGCGACGGCGACGACGATATCACTTGGACTTCTAGCCATACAGACGCTAGAACAGCAAGGCAAACAACAGATGCCGAAGAACCAAATTTAGTAGCAGGTTACGTACATTTCGACGGTAGTAACGACAATTTAGATTTAAGTTCAGACTTAACACTAGGTGAATTTACAATGTTTTTAGCTATTGATTTTGACGGATTATCTAACGAAACAGTATTAGGTAAAACAGATGACAGCCAAATGTTTATGAGATTTGGTTTTCAAAATTTAGCAAATAAATTTAGGTTTCGTAGAGGTAATGCTGCTACAAATAATGTAGACGGTATAATGTCAGAAGATTTAACTATAGGATCAGTCAATTTAATTACTATTACAAGTAAATTAACTGCAGGTACTAGCGATAGTACCTTACAAATAGAAAGATCAACAAAAAGTGGTAGCACAATAACTACAAATCAAGTCTACGAAGTAACAGATACAACCTTTTCACATACAGATAACTTAGTAATAGATACAATAGGCGTTCAAACTGCAGCTAGTGCGCCTGCAGACATGAAGCTATACGAATTTGTTGTGTTTTCTGCTAAAGTACCAGATGCTATAAGGGCAAACATACAACAAGATATATTAAATAGAATAGGATAATAAATAATAAATTATTACAAGTATAACTATAAAAAGTAAAAACCTGTAGAATTTGACACAGTAGACTAATGGATAAAGATAGACTGTTAAATATACAATTTACAAACGAGGTACTACCCAAGACTATAGAAAGTCCTATAAACGAATGGATAGGTTACGGCGACGGAGAATATAAAAACCTGTACCCTAACTATATTATAGACCTTTACAACAATTCAGCTACACACGCGGCAGTAGTTAACGCTACTGCGGCTATGATAGCAGGCGAAGACCTTATAGTAGAAGAAGGTAACGACTTACAACAATACGTAGCGTTAAAAAAGTTTTTATCTGACGCAGGCGAAAATACTACGCTACACGAAATAATAACTAAAATAGCTTTCGACCTTAAACTACAGGGGGCTTTTGCTTTAAATATAATATGGTCTAAAGACCGTACGCGTATTAGTCAAATTAAGCATATACCTGTAGAAAAATTAAGAGTAGGTAAGCCTAACGAAGACGGCAAAGTAACAGAATACTATTTAAGTAGCGACTGGGCGCAGTATAGAAAAAAAGAACATACACCTATAAGGGTAGCTGCTTTTAACGAAGACGATAGAAGCGAAGCTAGTCAAATAATGTATAAGGGCTTATATTCACCTGCTATGGAGTTATACTATACGCCAGATTATATTAGTGCTAACAACTGGATACAAATAGACAACCTTACGGCAGACTATCACCTTAACAATATATCTAACGGCTTTAGTGCTTCGTACTTTATAAACTTTGCAAACGGTATACCTACTGCAGAAGAACGCAGACAAATAGAACACCAAATAACGCAGAAATTTAGCGGCGCTAACAATAGCGGCAAAATGGTCTTAACTTTTAGCGACGACGCTAACAGCAAGCCAGAAATAGTGCCTATACAAGTAAGCAACGCAGACAAGCAGTATACTGTCCTTAACGAACTTTGTATACAGAATATAATGATAGGACACCGCGTTACTAGCCCTATGCTTTTAGGAGTTAAAACAGAAGGACAGCTAGGCGGGCGTAGTGAACTATTACAAGCACACGAACTATATACTAACACAGT
>CEUT01068092.1_pt1 | contig 13124 bp, 4 predicted proteins | sample 531401 | NCBI WGS metagenome assembly CEUT01 (sample SAMEA2622821, study PRJEB7988) | marine metagenome | biome: marine biome (ENVO:00000447); feature: surface water layer (ENVO:00002042); material: "saline water (ENVO:00002010), including plankton (ENVO:xxxxxxxx)" | depth 5 m | reverse complement strand
AATTTAGGGCCACATACAGCAAACAGTCATGGAGCTAATACTGCACAATTTATATATGATATGAAAAATCAAACATGGACTACGTTTACTAAGTTTAGCTCTATGTCTGGAACAAGTGATGTAGTTGTTGCTAGTAATGTTGCTACAGATGAAGAGCATGGAACTCATAATGAAGATTCGCATTACACTAATATAGTTAATGCTACACATTTAAGTTCTGGAGATGCAAAAATATTTGCATATCAAAATGATAAAAGATGTGCATTTGATGCTAACCTAGGCACAGATGATATTAAGTACTTAAAGTATTTAAGTAAAGATATTGACTTTGGAGATCCAAATGTTAGAAAAAAAGTTTACAAAGTTTACGTAACTTATAGCTGTTCTGCAGCATCTCAAACTAATGTTACTGCATATATTAACGGTGACTCTGATAATGCAAAAGCTTTTCAGTCAACTAGCACTAACTTTTCTAGTTCAGGCTTTACAAGTACAGGTGGTACTAAATGGGCACAGGCAGAGCTAAAGCCAAATGTATCTTCTGATTTTAATAATATATATTCTATGCAGTTAAACATAGAAAACAATGGCACTACAGCTACTCCTGATGACTTTAAAATAAACGATATATCTATTGTTTATAGATTAAAAGGAGTGAAATAGTGACTTACATTCAATCATCAGATAGTAGAGATACTAAAAATATTAATAGAACTAAAAGAAATAAAGATGTTCTTAAACAAGGGACTCCTAGGATTTCTGAAATGCTAGAAGGTGTTCCAGAATTTTACAGAGATGGAAGTAGCGTAATAAGCTATATTAAATTTAATTCTATAGTTTATGCATCTAAGTTTAGCCCTATTGGCTCAGCAGTTCAATCTAAGTTTGATGAGCCTAGTTATGAATCTGAATGGGTTAAAGTAGGTAATAATGAAAGTATTGACTTTGTTCACAATCTTTCTCTTGTTAAATTACCTCAACTGTTTCAGCTATATATTAGTGATGTAAGTAATCCAGTAATTGGTACTGACACTATTTTAGCTACTTTTCAAACTGATGGCAATAATGGTGCGCATTTAGAAATTAAAAACAAAGACGAGCTAACAGTTCATGTAGGAGATACAAAGCTTTATGACAATGCAGACTTTGGAGCATCACCACCTTCTGATATAACAGATGGTTATATGAAGATTAAATTTTGGATATAAGGAATATAAATGGCAGAATACACAGATTATAGTTTAGAGTTAAAAAAACTTGCTTATGAAAGGCAGCAAAGAGAGGCAATGAATCAGCAAATAATTGCTTCTAGTGTTAGCTTAGGTGCTGGTGGATATAAGCTTTGGGCGCAAGAACAAGGCATAAAAACACAAGAATTGCTTTCTGAACTTACAGAAGATGGTAAGCCTAAATATGTTATGAATGAAGACTATACAAATAATAGCACTCTTAACAGATTATTTACACCTGCAAGCAAAAGAGTAACAGAGGTAGACTATGGTAATCCAGAAGATCCTGCTGCTGTTGCTGATTCAAAAGCTACTGTAGCAGTTTCTAAAGATTTTTCATCAGAAGCTTATAATCCTGAGTTGGACCCAAATAGTGAATTTTACAATCCTCCGCCAGTTGATATGATTACAGATGCTCCAGATGTTAGCGAGTATAGTCAAACAGCTTTTGATTTAACAGAAAGCAGTGATTTAGGGGATATGTTTTCAGATTCTCTTCCAATAGATAAAGTTGCTCCTGACGAAACAGGTGCAGTTCCAGGCAGTGATCAATGGTTTGCAAATAAAAGAAATAGAGTTATATCTATGAATAAAGAAGCTGACAGACTATTAGCGGAGCAAACTTATGAGGGGAAAAAGCAGTCTGTTTTATTTGGAGAAGGAACACCTGATGTGACAGAATATTCAGAAACTGCTATACAGGGTACTGATATTATAAATACAGATGATGTGTCTTTAGCTGCTCCATCAGGAGATAGTTTTAATCCAGATGCATTTGATTCTATAGATGCTTTTTTAGATGCAAAGCCTGAAATTACTAGAATACAACAAACAGCAGATGTTAGGAATCAAATTATAGCTGGTCAAAGCCAAGTCACTGATGCTGCAGGCGAAGCGCTGACAGTAAGTTCTCCTGGAATAAGTTCTGAAACTACTGAAACAATTTATAATTTAAATCAAGAATTACAGGGAGGCCAAGGTATAGTAGATATGAGTAATGTTCCTATTGAACCTACTGGCAACCTATCTTTAAGAACTGCATTTCAGCCTGAAGGGGGTTTAAATATAAGACCTGGTGTTTATGGCACTTATAGCCCTGAAAGCGAAAGCGTATTGCCTTTAATGGATAAATTTCAAACTATAGAAGAAGGAATAGAATCAGGTGAAATATTAAATTATGGAGATACATCTACTAATGTAGTTCCTGGCATGCAGTTATCAGGCTCAAAAAGGGGTGATTTAGGCGATATTACTGGAGACCCTAGTGGTACAGTAGGATCGGCAATAACAGCTACTGCATCGGATTTAAAAGTCCAAGATATGACACAAAATATTGTTGAAGGTGGGCAAGCATTTGATATAACAGATATAGTAAAAGAAACAGGAGCAGAAGATGTTGCTAAAACTGCAGGTCAAAGCGGTATATCCAAGGCATTAGGTGTAGGAGGAGCTGCTTTAAGTGCTTATGATACAGTTACAAATTGGGATGATATGGATGATGAAGAAAGAGCAATGTCTGCAATATCTACTGGTACATCTATTGCAGCTGCTATGGGATTAATAAATCCTTTAGCTGGATTAGGTATAGGTTTAATTCAAGGAATAGGCAGGAGAATGAGAGGTTAATATGGAAAAAAGCGCATGGAAGGCTTTATTAAATCCTTCAAAATACAATGAAGTAGCATCTAAAGGTAGGTTTGGTGATTCTGAGCTAAGAATGATTCAAGGCACACCACAACACGTTAATAAATTTGAAGCAGATATAATTGATGAGTTTGGAAAACAAGGCGAAGACTTTGTAGATAGTATAGGATCTGGAACTACTAACCCTGAAACAGGTTTAGAAGAAAACTTTCTATTTGGTCTTGGTACACTAGTATCATCGTTAATTGTTGCAGGTACAGCAGGTGTGGGAAATTATTTATATAACGAGTATCAAAAAGGACAAGAAGCTGAAGAGGAAGCTGAAAATATTGTAGAATCTGGATTGCAAGATTTAGGAAAGCAGTCGCAAGAGTATTTAGGTGGAAGTGGTGGCAAAGGCTTAATTGCTAAATCAGCAGACTTAAAAAGAACTGGACAAGCGTTAGATATGACAAGCAAGTTAAATGCATTGGATAATGTAGAAGCTAAGAGCGACTTAGTTGGCTCAGGATCTATTGATATGAATAAAAGCATGATGAATAGACAGTATGGCACTACAATGACTGAGCTATCTTTAGGCGAGGAAAGAGAAAGAAAAGATTATATTGCAGATTTAAAAAGGCAGTCAAGGCAGTTGCAATTAGATTATTTATCTGCAACAGGAGAAAGCTACGATGGTGGCGAAGGGTTAGATTATTTAGATGATTTATTTAGTTCATACGAGTTATAGGAGTTAGAATGACGAAAGAAAATATAATGTTGGCGATGGCAGCTTTAGACACTTTAACAAAAGGTGCTGTAGATATACATGCAACAGAAGTTAGAGCAAGAGAAATGGCTTTAGATAGAGTTATGAGTGAAAGAAAGTTTGCTGAAGATACACGTAGATATGAAGAAAACAAAGAAATGGAGCAAGCAAGGTTTAATCTATCTGTACAGCAACTTGAGAACACTATTCAACAAAACATTCAAGACCAAGAAAACTGGAGAAAAACTTATGACTTTAACATGAAAAAGTTTGAAAATGATTTAAATATTAGATACAATGACATGGTTGCAACTTGGGGTGCCGACAATATATTATTTAGAGATCCTAGCAAATCGTATCCTGATGGAGAGGGAGAAGCAGTAGGAACAAAAGGAGCTATACCAGTAGTAAAATCTGAAGCTGATGGTCTTAATATAGAGCTAACTAACGATTATAGAATTTATAAATCTAAAAAAGAATTAGAAGGAAAAATACAGTCAAATTTAGTAAAACAACAATATTTAATAGATGGAATAGAAGAAGCTAAAGAGGATATTAAAACTTCAAAAAAAGATTTGGCTGAAGGGTATGGCGTAATTAATGACGAAAATTCAACAGCAGCATTTAATAATTTAATTGCAGCTGGCTTGCTAGATGATATGTCAGACAAGAATATAACAGACCTTGAAACAGCATTAGAAAGCATAAAAAATGAAGGCAAAAAGCTAGATAAACAAAAACAAAATTATTTAGACCAAGAAAAATGGTACAGAGAACATGAAGATTTATTTAAAGGCGCTAACACTGTATTAGATCCTAGTGAATTTGAAGACTTAGTAGAATCATATAGAGATCAAACTGGTGAAGTAGATACAGCAGGGCTTACGAAAGCATATATAGATCTAAAGCCTACTACATATGAAAGAAATATAGCTACTGAAAACTTAATAAAAGATTTACAAGCTGCAGACAATGCATCGTATACAGAAATTCAAAATACTATGAATAACTGGGCATCTGAATCTGATGGTGCAGCTCAACTAGAAGAGCTTTTTGGAGACCAGTTAGCTGCTGCTACGAGTGCAATGAGATTTGGAACTGCTGAAGATTTCTTAGATTTTCTTAATCCTACTAAAAAGTCAGGAGAAACTGAAGGTTCGTTTATAAAAAGACAAGAAAATTCTGCAAAAGTAAAATTAGCTATAGATAAAGTTTTTGGACCGCAGATGTTAGAAATGTACGATAATGCTAATAAAATAAATGCATTAGAAGAAGAGCGAGGTATCTTCTATTCGCAAAACATAGCGTCTACTATAAAGAATTTTACAGACATATCAGATGGTATAATAAATGAGATTAGCACGGCTAATGCTATTGATCCAGGCTATATAGAGTCTGATGCTATGAAAAGTATATTGACTAGAGTATTTGAAGAGTTCGATAAATTTAATAGAGCGTATTCAGGCACACCTAGAGGAAGAGAGGATGCCATGAAAATGTTTGAAACATTAGAAAGTAAAATTGCTAAAAAATTAGGTAGAGATTCAGTTGATTTAGGCGATGCTTTTGAAGCTTGGGCATTAGGTGAAAAAATGCCTATAGGAGAAATTATGCCAATTGCTGTTAGAGGCGCAACTCTTGAAGCAGCTAGTCCTGCAGACTCTACACCTGCAACAGCATTTTCAAGTTGGCTAGGTCAAGATATGGATTCTGGAGCACCTGCTAGTTTTGAAGATAGGATAGCTCAAGTAATACCTATAAGAAATAAAGAAGAATTAAGCACTATGTTAAATAGAGGTACTATTGACAATATTGATGTAGTCGGTGCTTACGACATTATAAAAGATTTATCTGATGATGAGGTAAACAGTTTAATAGATGTGCAATCTATGGAAGCATTGCAATTACTTGTAGGTGCATCTAATGATGGATTGTTTGGACCAAATACAAGACTTGCTTTAAAAAATGCATCGGATAGTATTACAGCAGTTATGGAAGAGTTAAAAAAAAAAGAACCTAGCGAGGGAAAACCTATAACTATATCTAATCAAACCTTAGGAATATCTTCAAATGTTTTTGACATGAACATAGCGCAACCTGACTCTGTTACAGACAAAGCGTTAGCATCTTTAGCAAAAATAGATAGTAATGCTGGTAAAAGAGAGATAGATGCTCAAATTCATAAAAATATAGGAGCAGATGACTATAGGGATGCAGAAAGGATAGCAATGAACTTTTTAAATTCAGTCTCTAGACAAGAAATTGAAGACAATAAAATAACTCAATATTGGATAGATAAGATTTATGATGGAATAAAAGATGTTCCTATGGATAATAAAAACTTAGATATTGCTATAAGTAAATACCAAGAACAAGCTGATTTGCTTGCATTAAGTTTTGGATTAGATAAGGCTGGGCTTAGAGCTATTTTTAAAAGAATAGCTAACAATGAATACAGAGAACAAGATTTAGGGGTTTTTGGTAAAGACAATCCAAAATTTACAGGACCAAATATATTTATACCAGGATATACTGGAGAAGATTTAGATTTACTTTTGGGCAAAAAAGCACCAATGCTTTAAAATAAATAGGAGATAGCTTTAAATGGCTTTAAGAAGTGATAGATATTTAGATAAAATATACAGAGAATCGCAATTATATAACGCTCAACAACAGCAGCCTTTGAGCAATAGATTTGATTTGGGAGATATAGACCCTGATGACTTATATGGAGCATCAACTATATCTGAAAATGTAGCTCAACAAGTTGGAGATGGAGAGTCAAGAATCTTAGGAACATTTTGGGATCACTTAGTAAACTCTGCTTCTATGGGTCTAGTAGGAGATTACGAAGATTGGGGTAAGAAAACTACTGGCGAAAGAATATCTGCTGGTCTAGCAGAAGCTGTAGGTATGTTTGTACCTATGGGATTAATAGGAAAAGGTGTAAGAGCTACTAAAGCAGCATTTGGAGCAGGAAGTGTAGCTAAAGCAAGAAGAAATATTAATGCTTTAAATAAAATGAAAACTGGTAGGAACCAAGTCTTTCGTAGTGCACGTGAAAAAGCAGCGGGCATAAAAGCATTAAGAGGTACAATGACTAGATATACTAGTCGTGATGCATTTTCTGGGCGTAGATATATGTATCAGTACGAAATGGGAGAAGAGTACGTAAAACAAGCATCTAGAAGCCTTAGAGAGTTAACACAAGCAAGAATGATGAAAGGTTTAATGAAAGCTGGTGCATCTAAAGGTTCTGCTGCAAAACAAGCTAAAGCTGCATTTGATGTTATAGATGACGGATTAAAAGCAGGTAAGACTATAAATTCTATTTCTGGCTGGGGATTTAATGCTATGGCTAAAGTTTTTTCTAGTTTTGGGGCTAATGGTAAAAAGGCTGCATGGCTTGCAAAATATTCTGGAGAAGTAGCGCAAGATATGGCTGTGCTAGGAATACACGGTGTAGGTATGAATTATATTAAGTCTGTAAGAAGACCTGATGAAATGTATGTTGACGAAAATGGCGAGTTAAAACAAGTCAATGAATTTAAGCCTTGGAATGCTGTAGGCCATGCTATGATTTTATCAGCTGCTTTCCCTCTTGTTAGATCTATTAAAGGTGGTGGCGAAATGAGGATAAGCGAAGTATGGAACGCTGCTATTAAAAGTGTAGGTAAGACTAATTATAAAAAAGTAGCTGAAGGGCCAAATGGTGCAGAAAATATACAAAATTTATTAAGAATTATTACTGGTGGTAAAAGGCTTAACTTATTTGGTAAATCTAAATTTAAATCTAAAATAAGTGGCAAAGAATACAATATTGCTGATATAAGAGCAGGTGCATATAATCTTAAAGACAAAGATGTTATGGCTGATGTTGTAAATATTATGGAACAAATGCAAAAAAGCTTTGGAAGATTGAATAGAGCTAAAATCTGGGGCAAAGCCTATATGAACGATACTATGAACAAGGGTACATTAAAACGTATGGTTCTAGGTGGAGCAGCAATGAATATAGATTTTTTAAATATTGGAAAAAGTTTTGAACAGCTTAGAGGTATGCCTCCTGGAGAACTAGCAAGTCATTTTATAACAGGTGCTTTAATGAGTAGAGGTAGGGGCGGATGGGCTCACGATCCACAATTTAGAACACCAGGCTCGCATTCTGAGCAAGTCGCAGATATGTATAGAACTATGTCATATTTAGGCATTGACCATTCAAATGTGTCTAATTATTTAAGAGTTAACACAATTAGAGATGCTGTAGGAAAAGACTTATTAGGTGTACCGAATGACCCTGTAGCTAAACAAGTTAGAGAAGCTTTTGATAGGGTAGAAAAAGATGGGAAAATAGGTCTTAGAAATCAAGAAAGAAGCAAAAATGAAGCTAATGATAAAGTTGCAGAATGGAAAGAATTAGCAGACAACTTAAGACTGTTAGAGCAAGGTGAAAATTTCCAACCAATAAATTTAAAATTATATGAAGCAGCAGAAAGAAACGATTTACGGTCACAGTTAGAGAGTATCAAATATGGAGAAAAAAGACTTACTGATGTTAGTTTAAATGAATATATGACTGATGTATTGCAAAAACAAGTAGGGAGAGGTGGTACTTTAGAAACAATGCATAAAGAGTATTTAGAGGCTTTAACCAAAGAGTCTTCACCTGGTGCGGATGATGCTGTTATTAACGGTTACTGGAGCAATACTACAAATAAATTTGTCCATGGTGGAATAAAGCCTGACCAAAGTTCTCAATACGGATACGATTTACACATGATGTTAGCCCATATGAAAAAAGCAGGTATAGTAGAAGAAAAAGGCTTAGGTATGGTTGACTTATCTGGTAAAACTAATAAAGCTAAACATGATAGATTAGCTGAGCTAACAGAGCAATTTAAGAGAAAACTAGTAAATCAAGGAATGGGTCCAGATAATGATATAAACTTTATGCTTGGCAATAGAGAGACTAATCCATTTTTAGATACCTATCTTAATGGTAGAATGCTTGAAGGTCAAAAGAGATTAGGTGATGCTATAATAGGTAAGGTATCACAAGAAAATATAAAAGATGCAGAAACATTAAATAAAATTAGAGGTGCAATAGCTGATGATGATGGACGCTTGTCTAATCCTAACATGATACAAATTGTAGATAAAGAAACTAGAAAACCTGTTGAAAATAGAGGTGATTTGTATGAAAAAGTAGAAAACATTGCTGAGATTCTATACATTGGTGCAGATCAAACCAAACAAAAACCTTCTAATAGAATGAAAGAGATAGATGTAGAAACAGCTGAACGTATTGTAGCTGGTTATGAAGGTATGCAAATAGGTATTAGACCTGAAAACCTTAGAGAGCATGGTGAGTATTTTAGAATGAGGTCTATGGAAAAATTTGGAGATTTAAATCCTAATACTATAAGAACTATAACACATCTTGAAGAAAACAATTTATTAGCTAGGAATGAAATGGCTGGTAAGTTTGAAATAAGTTCGGAACCAGCTATAAGAGAAATGGCTAGAGAAAGAGGATTGAACCCTGAAGAGTTTTCTAAAATATATAATGAAATACTAGAAACATTACCTCGTGATAGAGTTGAAATCGTAGATGGAATGCTAGACTTAGGATTTGATAAGCCGCATAACATAGAAGGATTAAGAACTGCATGGAAATTAATACCTGAAATATATAATAGACAGGTTATAAAAGATGTACAAGCTTTACGAGAAAGTAATGTTGGAGAGTTTGCTAAAGAGCTAACTGAGTCTAATTTAGATAAACTAGAGCGTAATTTAAAAGAAGGTAGATATCAAGATGCGACTACAGCTTTAGAAGAAGTAAGGCAAACTCTTAAAGGTAATGATAGACTTTTTGATGAAATAGCAGTAAAAATAGCTGAAGTACAGCAAAATAATCCAGATAAAATGCCTTTAGGTTTAGAGTTGCAACTTATGGAGCTAAGTGGCGGCACAGGAAATGTCAGGCAAGCTATAGAAAGCATGATAACTAAGCAAGTATATGAACAGCAAAAATTAGATCAAATGCTTACAGAGTTTGTTAATAAAGGCTTTAGTAATAAGTATGGTCAAGTTATACAGCACAATAGAATGATGGACAATATATCAGCTGCTATAGGCTCACAAACAATAGACAGAACATCATTGCCTAAGTTGTTTGACGCTTACTTGCAAGAGAATAGTATAGGTAGTTTAAACAAGCTTTTAGATGGTATAGTACAAACAAATGCTAGAGTTAATGTTGTTAACGAGAAAAACGTAGAACATTTAGTAGATAGATATAATAATTTTATGGAAAACCAAAAAGCATTTCATGCTGAAAATAGAACAACTATCGCTAAACGATTAGGCATTCTAGATTCTCAAAATGAAATTATACCTAGAGCTTCACAGTTAATAAAAGAAGGTAAGTTAAAAGAATTGCTAAGAAGTAGGTTAATATCTGACGAAGTAAGAAATGACCCTAGGACACATGACGATCTTTTGTTTTTAGATAATATTATGAGAAACTCTGTAGGTGCTGAGAAAGTTAAAATTACTGAAAAATGGAATGCAGAAGGAGACAGAAGAGTTGCTATAAGAGAGTGGATTAGCAAAGATGATAATACAGAATTTAGAACACCACAATTTAATCTTATAGAGTCTATGCAAGAGCAAGGGTCTTATAAGCTAGTAAAATTAGACAGGTCTGCTACTATAAATGGAAGAAAGTATGGAGACGTTTCAAGGCTAGATGGAAGAAGTGGTAGACCTAATATTAGAGAAATAGTAGAAGCAAACAGATTAATAGATCAACCAGAACAAAGATACATAGATAAAATGATTTCTATGGGACTAGATTATGATTATAGTACTTACCTAAAAAATAGAGGCTGGATGAGTGAACCTAATTCATATATGCAGTATATTGAGATGTCTTTAGGTAGTCCTTATATTTTTGTAAGCAGCCCTCGTTCTAGAAAAGCTGTAAACGACCAATATAAAAAATGGTATAAAAATGTATCTAAGGATTTAGAACTACAAGTTTCTCAATTAGGGAAAGACATTGTGCCTAATTTTAAGAATATATTCAATCCTGATAAGGTAAAAGATATAGAAATTAAATTAAGAGCTATGTATTTAGAAGGTATGAATAGAGATGCTTTTAATAATTTATTTACAAGAGAAGCTTTACAGAACTTTACTAATTCTGGTGGACATAATGATTTAGGGATGAAGCTCTTAAAGTATACTAAACTAGGAGAAGGTGGAAGTTGGAAACAAACTCCTATGAAAGAAGATTTAAGACGACTAATAACTGATTTGCCTAACTTAAACACTACATCTAAAGAGTCTATGCAAAATATACTTAGAGATCTAGAAAGTGATACACAAGGCTATAGAGTTGGATTTTATTCAGACGAAGCAGCTACAAAACAAATTAGAGTTGTTAATAAAGAAACAGGTGCAACTGAAACAGTTGTTGAGCCTAATGCTTTAATTGTTAGAAATATTGTAAAAAGAAGCATAGATAATATAAAAGATGAAGGTTTAAGAGAGCATGTTAAGCAAAGATATTCTACAGCTGAAGAAGGTGGAGAAGGTCGGTTTACAAATACTTTAGATAAGTCTGCTATTGATGGAGCTATATTTATAGATACAGATACTAAAAATTTATTTAAAGCACAAATGAATGCAGGAGAAGAAAGTAATGGATTTAAAGGGTCTATTGCTAAAAGTTATAATTCATTTAAAGGAGACAATCTTAATACTGGAGTTGGTAGGTCTAGGCCAGAAGAATTTATTCACATATATGGAAAAGGATTGTTTATATATAATCCAAGATATGCTGCTAGTATGGAAGCTAAAGGTGTGAGAATGATACTACCAGAGTCTGCAGGTAAAAACTTTTCAGGCGGAAGTTTAGATGGTCAAGCGCCTATCAAGGGCAGAATAATGGAAGGTACTTCTTTTTCTGCAGATATATTAAATCTAAAGCCTGGAAATATTATGAAACTAAATGATTTAGACGGTATAGGTTTACGCTTTGCAGGTCACTTAGGTAATAATGCTGTAGTACCTCATCCATGGACACATTACCAGCCTAAAGACTTAGTGATAGGTATAAGAGAAGGATTGCAGTCGTTGCAACAAAATATAAATAGTGCATCAGAATTTAGCAATGCTTTAAAAAGATCTGCAAATATAGAGCTTGCTGAGCATTTTAATAAGTTTAAGCAAGAAAATGGCTATTTAAATGAAGTTGGTATAGAGTCGTTTACAGATTTTATGCTGTCAGTAGGTGGTAATACTAGAAACAAAGTTATAAGAGATGGTGTTTTAAGAGACTGGGAGCAGCAAGTTATGCCTGCACTTATACGCCCTAAAAATGCAAAAGTTTCATATGAATTTATGACTCCTGATTTAAGAGCAGAAGTTCCTTTAGCTATAGATGTAGTTAGACCTAAGTCTGGAAAAGAGTCTGGCCCTGAAGATTTTGTTAGTGGCGTAAGAATACAAATGGGTGAAGCATCTATAAATGAATCTGCTAAATATATGCCTGTGCACAATATAAAAGATTTGTTATTTAGCTTTAGAAGTGGTGACATTGACTATATTGTAAAGCCTAGAGGTAAAAATGAAGTAGATGTATATACACCTTTAAGAGAATATATAGATAATGGATATGGATCTAGAGTTATTAGAGGAAAACGAATAGAACCTAGATATGAAAATAGGAGATATACTTTAAAAGAATTAAAAGGCAAAAGAAAATTATCTTCTGTTATAGAATATATTGAGCAGTTAAATAGCCTGCATACTGGCAAATTTAAAAATAAAAAGATACAAAAAGAGTTTGACTTGTTTGCAAAAGACTATGTAGAAATGAGAGACGGATTAAGTCCAAACACATTAACTCTTAATAATTATTCAATAAATAGAATATTGGAAAGAATGATGGAGTTTAATCCTAGTATGAAGCCTTTAAAAGATATGAGATTTGGTTTAGTAGGGCTTTATGAAAGAGGACCTAGAAAGGGAAGGTCTGACTTTATGCTAGCTAGAATTAGACAAAGAACTAAAAAAGAAATAGAGTTAGGTGAAGAAGGTACTATGGTAGGCCTAAATCCTCATGATACGCATGCAAACGCACAGGGAGATCATGATGGAGATAAGGCTAGGTGGACTATGTTTTTTGGCGATATAAAAGACAATAATGCTTTATCTAAGCTTGCAAAACAAAATTATAGAGATGCAGCTATACAAGAAGAGTACCCTACATTACCTATACCTCCAAGAGAAACTAATATATTTGGCATAGAAATGGATAGGTCTAGAGGTGTTACACATGCTGGCATGAGAGGAAATACTTTAACAGAAGCAAAGTCGCAAATAATGACAGATCAAATGGCTTTAGGTAGAGTTGTTAAGTTTCAAGGTGCTTTAGAGTGGATGTACCTAACTGATTTTAGTATAGACGGTAAGAAGATTTCAAAAACTAT
>CEUT01067961.1_pt1 | contig 13134 bp, 14 predicted proteins | sample 531401 | NCBI WGS metagenome assembly CEUT01 (sample SAMEA2622821, study PRJEB7988) | marine metagenome | biome: marine biome (ENVO:00000447); feature: surface water layer (ENVO:00002042); material: "saline water (ENVO:00002010), including plankton (ENVO:xxxxxxxx)" | depth 5 m | reverse complement strand
TCTCTCATGGATTTTAATATTAAGTATTCACCTTGATATTCATATCTTTTAAAAGTTTTTTTTTTAGTTAATGCGAATGAACTAATAAGTAATCCTTTATAATATAAATTAAGTGAGCCATCGCATCCATTATATACTGTCATTTTCTCTATATATAATAATATAGATAATATTTAAGTATTTTAATCTATTTTTATGCTATTAATCTATATTTATGTCTATTTATAGGTATTTAAAGGTATTAATTTTAAAATTAATACTTCTTTAAGTGTTATTTAGGGTATAATTAAGGATTATAGAGGCTATTTATATGTATATATTAAGTATAATTAAAGATTATATCAAGAATTTAAGTTATTTAATTTAAAAAATGCGTTAATTCACTAAAAATATTTTCTATGTTAAAGTATAAAATGGATAGAGAAAAAATACTTAAAAAGAAAATGACAAATACAATCAAAGAGAATAAAATGAATAACAATAATATAAACATGTATTTTAAAGATTTTAAGGGACAGAGTGATTTTAATGCTGTGCTAGATCCCTTCACTAAAACTACTAAAGAACAATTAGAAGCAATGCTTATGAATAGTAAAGACCATAAGAATTACTATTTCGAATGGACTAATTATAAAACTAAAGTAAAACCCTTTTATGATGTAGATGCTTTTTTTAAAGATGAAGATAAATATGAATCTAATAAAGAAAAGATTAAATGTACCGTTTTAGAAATCCTTAAAAAATTATATCCAGAAACAGATATAGCTATTAGCTCTTCTCACGGTAAGAAGACTAAAGTGAAAACTGTTAATAAGAAAAAGATTAAGATAGATGGATATGCTATATCTTATCATTTTGTATGCTGTGATTATGAGACCACCGTAGAAGATTTAAGAGAGTTTAATGAGAAAAATAATTTATATGATTTAAGTTTTGATTTTGCAACTGAATGGAATGAAAAGAAAAAGAAAGAAGTAAATATTAAAATGTTTGATAAAGCTGTTTATAGGGATGGTGGTAATATGAGATTTTTATATTCATATAAACCTAATGACTCGAGACAGAAAATACCAGAAAATTATGCTGATAGGTTTATGCTTACTAAACATATTATCCAGAGCACAGATGCTACTAATTACTGGAAGAGAGTAATGCCTAAAGCTTCACCTCCAGTCTCTCCTACTACCAGTGATGAAGAAAATATTAATGAAGAAGTAAAAGAAGAAAAAGAAGATAATGATATGATGGAGTTTGTACCAGCTAAAAGACAATATAACGCAGAAGAAATTAAAAGTATTTTAGAATTACTACCAGATGATTGTTATGAATATGATACATGGATTAAGATAGGTATGGCTATACATAATATCACTGAAGGTGATAGTATAGGTGCTGGTCTATATCTAGACTGGTCTAAAAAAGATGAAGATAATTATGATTATGAAGCCATCAGTAAAAACTGGAACTACTGGAAGAAAAAGAAAAGCGGTAAGAAATTAGGTATGACATTTTTAAATAAATTAAAAGCTAAATATCAACCTAAATGTAATAAATCTTTAGAAGCTGTTTTTATCTCTGGTCTATCTAATGTAGAGTATGGACTCACTATTACTACTGCTAAAAGAGTTATGCTAAATGAAATGAATAATAGGATTATTTTTGTTAAGGAGACTGGAGATTATATTATTTTAGATAAGAAGATAGTAAGAAAAGAAAACGAGGAACTAATAACCGTACCGTGCTGGTATTTAAAAACTGCTACTAAAGCTAAAGATCATTTCTTAAAAGAGAAGTTTAGCTTCACTCATAAAAAGGGGATGCCAGATGAAGAAGATGATGATGATGATGAAGAAGCAGAAAAGGTTACTATTCATGTAGATCCTTTTAAAGAATGGTGTGAATGGATAGGGCGTAAAGAAGTAAGAGCTATAGGGTTTGACCCTCGAGATAATGCTAATAGTGATTTATTTAATCTATGGAATGGATTTAATATTAGTCATGAAGTAGCAGATAGTTATGATGAAAAAGATGCTGACCCCATTTTGCAACATATCAAGGAGTTATGGTGTAGTGGTGATGAAAACGCATATAATTATGTACTGGATTATTTTAGTCATATCATCCAGAAGCCTCATATTAAGACTGGTGTATTACTAGCACTAAAGTCTAAACAAGGTGGAGGTAAAGGTATTATCCTTGATAAACTGGCACAGATTATAGGTGATAATCATTATGCTCAAAACAGTAATGCTAATTTTCTATTTGGTGATTTTAATGGACAACTAGAAGGTAAGATTTTAATTAATCTGGATGAGGCTTTCTGGGGAGGTGATAAGAAATTAGAAGGAGTTATTAAAAATAAAATTACTGAAAAGAGACAGACTATTAATAAAAAGAATAAGGAGAACTATATGGTAGATTGTTATGCTAATTATATTATTACGACCAATAATGACTGGTTTGCTGGTACAACTGAAGATGACAGACGCCATTTTTGTTTAGAACTTAATAATAAACTATCTGGTAGAATGACAGAAGAAACACTAGAACATGTTAAACCAGTATTAGATGCTCCGTGTGAAGCTTTCGCTAAAGTATTATATAACAGAGATATTAGTGATTTTAAACCTCGTATTTTTAAGAAAACTAAATTACTACAAGAACAAGTGGAGAGAAACTGGAATAGTCCTAAAGTATGGTATAATAATGTTATGAAGGATGGAGGATTCGAGTATAATGGCAGATTTATAGAATGGGGTAAAACATTAAAGTTTTATGAGAATACTGGTTATGAGACTAAATATGGATTAGAAATTAAAAATAAGAAGAAAGAGAAAAAGGTAGTATATAGTAAGGAGTGGCTATATAAATGTTATGAGAATCATAATTATGATGGGCGTAAGTTTATGGATAGTGCTTTCTGGCGTGAGATCCAGAAAAACTGTATGGGAGATTTATATGAAGATAAAAGAATAGTAGTTAAGAAGGAGCGTAAGATTCATGTATTTCTCCCTACATTAGAAGAAGCCAGAAAGAGATGGGATGAACTACAAGAATATGAATATAATTATGGTGAGGTGGAGGAGGATGAGTGGGAGGTGGATGATGGGTATGACATCAGTAGTGATGAAGAATAAATTAATATTTTCTTTTAGTTTTAGTAGTTTTAGTAGTTTTATAATTATCAAAAATTTTATCTGGTTTTATTTTTTTATCATTATCTAAATCTTTTTTAATATCAATCTGTATTTTATCATGATTGGTGATTTGTTTAACTTGAGTATTTTTAACTTTTTTCTTTTTAGGCATATTATTATAAAATAATATATTTTTTTTAATTTATTTATTTTATATTTATATAATATAAAATGAGTTTAGTAATCACATCTAATATAGGTACAGAGAACACACCAGCACAGTCTAATGTATTTAAACCTTATTCATACCAGAATAGGCTTTTAAATACAATGAGAATCCCACCTAATAGTGAGATTGCCCTACAAAGTGCAAAAATTAATAAAAATGGTTTATTTGTTTTAGATAGGACTAATAGTGGCTTCTGTCAGTATTTTGGCACACCAGTAGAAGACCTCCATAATGATAATATAGAAAATAGTACTACTGTCCCATTTAGAGCTGTTATAGGTGCTGGTGATGCCTTTAGAGCTGGGGATGTTAAAAATGAAGTTAATATAGATGATATGGTGGGAGAAATCCAGAAAGGTATTAATGAAGCCACCTTTCATCCATCATTAATTACTGGGGCTACAACCACCAGCGTGGCTGTTAGTGCTAAATATGATAGTAGCAGTGAAGTATTCGAGGGATTTAAGTTTATAGCTACACAACAAGTAGCTAAAACCACCAGAAACGCCGCAGATATAGTATGGACTGGTATTAATAAAAATGATGATGATGTTACGCATGCCTTTGGACAAGCAGCTGGTAAGGTCACATCAACCACACAGCAAGGATTTATTGTACAGAATCAAGAATATCCATTATCTCAAAATAGTGGAGAAGCTGTATTTAATTTTAGTGATGCTAATACCGCTGGTGGCAACTGGATGTGTGGATTTTCTCGTATTAATAGGAGGAGAAATATAGGGGATGGTGATTATGAATATTCACCTAATTACTTTACTCCCCCAGCTGTTAATAATGTTAATCTCCGTAGGGGTGTATATGTAGGAGATCAACTACGATATAGTGATGTGGCTGTGGTGAGACAAGGTAGTCAGTTAAGGGTTTATCAATCATGTGCCAGATCTCAATTTAACTCACCTAATTATGTTAATGAGATAGTTTATTATGGTGGTCATAATGCTAATTTTGGGACACAGTATAATATAAGTACTAATAATGATGCTTATAGAAAAGTTAAGTATGTCCTTAAGAATGAAGAGTTGCAAATATTTTTGATTAAAGCAGATGGGACAGAAGTTTTACTATGTGATTATACTACTCTCCGTGCTGCTGGTGCTGTTAAAAATCAATGTCTTAATCCCCTTAATGCTGCTAAATGGGCTTTATATCCAGTATGCGGTGTGGGTGGTACGGTTGCTGCTGGTAGAGGTATAACATTAGAGTCTATAGAGCATTATAAAGATTATCCTAAATATGATGCTACTAAATATTTTAATTATGACTGGTGGGGATGGTCTCAAGAATATAACCAGACAGTATTTTGTAGAGAATTAGAAACTAGAGATTGGAATAATTTTAGCCGCACTACTTCTAATCACGGTGTAGCTGCTAATGGTCTATTAGCTCCTAAAGGTGTTAATGCGTCTGGTGGGATGGCTGATTATGATAGTTTAATTATCACAGCTAGAAGTAATGCTTATGGTGAGGAAAATACTGAATTATGTAATACACAAGCTACACTAGGATTTTTAGGAGATCCAGTGAGCCGTCCCAGTGCCACATCTAATATAGCTACTACTAATGAAAGTAGCACCACACCTAAATTGATTGCAAATATCTCACTATTTATAAGATTAAATAACTTCACCCAGAATAGTATGAATGCCAGACAAGGGACTTTATCTAAAATTATTGCTCATCTGCCTAGATTCGATAATAGTGGTAATGAAACTGGTGGTTTATATTTTGAGCCTCATGAAAAAACATATATCTCATTAAATAATCCTACAGAGCTATTAGTTAATAGTTTTGATATAGATATAGTATATGAAAATGAGACTTTCTGTACTGCTTTAACTGGTAAAACTATTGTATGTCTTCATATTAGACAGAAAAAATAAAATGGTAGGGGTAGATTCATAAAATAAAAGATGTTTGGATGGTGGGGTCAAGATGTTTTTTTTTAACATCCTACCCCTACCATTTTAATAAATCTCGTAAATATTTAAAAAATAAAATCTATTATTAATATATAGATAAAATGGATTTGACTGCTGAACAGATTGCGAGAATTTTAACTAATTATAAAAATAAAAGACAGAGAGAAAATAAATATTATCATGATGTTATAAAACATAAAGAAGATTATATTTTAAAAAATAGACAGAGAGCTAAAGCTCATTATGAAAATGGTTATAAAGAAAAGAGAAAAGAAAAATATGAAAAAGATAAAGATTTTATAAAAACTAAATCACTTTATAATTATTATAAAAGAAATGATAAATTAGATAAGTTTAAGGAGAAGCATGAGGAGAAGTACAAGATGCTGATGGAGAGAGGAATAATAAATTAACTATGTTTTTTTTAATCTATTTTTTTAATATTTATATATTATAAATATATAATGAGTGAGTATGTTGATACTAAACTAATAAACTGTAATCGCCTAGCTAGTATAGAGAGCCGTAGTGGTAATGACTCGAACCCAGCAGTATTTACTAATCCTCTTAATGAAACTATTAAATTAGATGTAGGAGATAAAGTAAGTCTAGAAAGAGCATTTATTAGTGAAGTAGGTGCTGGTAATCCTTCAACTATAGAGTTTAAAGGTGTCAGTAGAGGATCTAATAAAGTTGCAACTTATACAGATATTCAGTATAATGAACATTATTATAATAAAACAAATACCTATGACCCTAAATATAGACTGGGATATTATAGGTCTATAACAACCACAGAAGTTACTAATGATGAAGTGGATTTAAGAGATAATTTAGCTCCTTTAGTTATAGGTTATTATATTACTTCTAATGAATATCCTAATTATGTACAGCAGCCCAGACGCTTCACTTCTAACTATACAAGGAGAGGGTCTGTAGCCAGAGACCTCCCTAAAGCATATACAGATAGAGATAGTGAAGCTCAAGGACTCCCTCTGGGATTATTTACTGTTAATAGTGAGTGTCCGTGTTTTGCTGATTATACTAAAAAAGAAGAAGCTGCTGATGCTACTTTTTTTAAACAAAAAGTAGATAATACAAGATATACATTATTTATTAAAGATAAAATAGCTTATAGTGTAGGAGCTACACATGATAAGGCACAGATGCCACAGAATAATCATAATGGTGTTTTTAGTGAAGCACGATATTATAGAGTAAGAGAAAAATTAAATATAGAAGTTAATAAGGGTTTTAATACTCCATCTGCCGTAGCTACTCAAATTACTCAACAATTAACAGAGACTAAAAATGAGGATATTTTTGAGATTTATGATACTGATAATTTTGTACGCCCATTAACTAAAACTATAGAAACATCAACATTTAAACCTATTAATGCTCAAAATACTTATAATTTTGCTCTGGATACTTATAATGGATATGTAGCACAGAACTTATCACCACACGCACCAGCAACACAATTAGCTGTGGATTATATTGCAACTTTCGGCTATATAGGTGTTAAAAGACCAGAAATATTTGAGGCTGGTAGAAAACTACATTATGAGATTAATGAATCTCCTAATCAACCTCATATTTATGATAGTCATGGACATTTTGTATCGCTCCCAGATCAAGCGGATGAAGGATTTACTACTGTGGGAGATAGACCAGTAGCTAATGCCCAGACTGCTAATGAGAATACAACATTTACTTTAGGTATTTTATATAATGAGACTACATTAGGATTAATAAGAGATTTATTCGATGCTCAAGCATTATATCCAGAATTATGGGATAATTTACAAGATACTTTTGCGTATAGTGATGCTGCCCTTACTGTCCCAGTTACAGTCCCACCTACACCTCCATTAGTAAGACCTACTATAAATAATTCACGATTTTTACACATGAATAAATACGCCAGTTTATTAGCATCATCACCTAAAAATGAGTCTTTTGGAGACGATGCTTTTACACAGAGACCTCACCCTAATAATGTAGAAATGAGCACTCAACCAGTATTTTTTAAATATGATGATGATAAAAGAGATTATTATGTACCACCAGAAGAATATACAAGTATAGCTGTTAATGGTCTGGTTTATGGTTTTGCTTATCCAGTTAAATATACTAATCATGATGTTTTTGGTGGTAATCCTCATACCATTTATTTAATAGGTATAACTAATGGTGGTGTAGGTGGCACGCCCAGAAACTTATTTAGTGAGAATACAACACCAGTAGATCCTAATTTTAGAAGTATAGAACAAGGTAGGAAAATAGGATTTGACTTTCATGCTACGGCTTACTCAACTGCTATAATAACACCTTTCAGTGGTTATACTAATAGTGATATAGGGGTACAAGCAGTAGCACATCACAATGCTGGTGCTGATTTAACATTTCAGTACCCTACACAGATTAACTGGATAAGGAGCACTGGTAATGCTGCTAATTTAACTGATATAAACCCATATATGACTATGAGTTATATAGGTGCTAATAATCCAGCTATAAATTATAATACTACTACTAATAGATTCGAGTTAAGCCGCTTTCATACTGGTAATAATACTGGTAATAAAGCCACTGCTGGTAATCCCAGTCCTTTTGTTAATAGTAAATCTATGACACCACCACAGCTCACAACAGAAAGATTAATAGCACCAGCTACAGTAAATCAAGATGCTGGGAATACAGTTTATAAAATTAATCCCAGACCTCCCCAGTTTGGTTATAGTCCTACCTTTAAACCCTATGCCAGACTAAATCAAGCATATAGAATACAGCCTTATCCAGATGACGCTGATACAGCATTGGCTTCTATAAACGCAACTGGAGCTAATACAATTAAATATGATGGTATGAATCAAAATATAGAACCTTATAAAATATTTGATTCACATGGAGGTATTTATATAGAAGACTGGGGTTTTGATGCTTCTAACTGGGAAGATAATTTATGGGATATTTTAGGATTCGATTATGATGCCGTGAATGCCCCACCATCATCTAAAAATGTTTTAACTAAAAGAGTAGATAATGAGAATAGTAATTTATTATATAGACCTACTACTAATGCGGAGGTGGTACAGACTGATACTAAAAATTATGTTACTAATCAGTTTGGTGCTGTTATGTATTATAACTCACTACCCTACCCTACATGTGTGCCTCAATATGTAGCTATAAACCAGAGTGGTTATAAGCAATGGAGATATGCTGGTAATGCTGTCCCAGCTACACCTCACGAGTTTATCCCAGCAAATACTATACCATTAGAATTATGGAATGAGGTGACCGTATTAACAGAAAGCACCACTATTACTGCTACTGATATACAGAAATCTGTTTTAAGACCTTATTATACTATTAGAAGTAATATTTTAGAAGGTGCTACTGCTTTAGGAGGTAATCCTACTGGTGCTAATCTCCCTATTATAAGTATAGTGGATAAATACAGTGCTGCTAGTGATTACTTTTTAGGTAATCCCAGTAATATAGACTTCACCGTAACTAAACCCACTATGGTGGCTGATATAACTACATCTATACATGATAGTGATGGTGAATATGCTAATGTAGATAAGACTAGTGCTGTCATATATAAAATAACTAAACTTAAAAGGACACCGCCCAGTATTATAGAAGAAATATTAGATGAATCTAATGAAAAAAATAAAAAAAATAAAAAATAAAAAATATATATATAATTATATAAAATGATTAGCGTTTATGATAAATGGACTGAAGAAGAAAGAGATGCTTTTTATGCTGAATCATGGGATTTAGGTACGCAAGACTGGTGGGATGATTTTATCTGCTGTGAGTTTAAAGATGAATGGAGTTTTAGTGATTTATCTGCTGCCCTTAAAACTGACATCAGTGAAAGTTGCAAACTCGATGAGATTAAAGTTAAATATCTAAAATAATTTTCTATGCTAAAGTATAAAATGGATAAAGTTAGTTATGAAGAAATTATTAGTACATTAGCTAAATGTGGGCGTCCAGATTTAATACAAGAATTTAAGGAGCATATTAAGATTGATGAAGATTATAAACCTCCTTTAAGATCACGGAAAGATAGTTTGAGTGATAGTGAGGGTAGTGCTGTTAGTGAAGATGTTAATGTTAATGTTGATGAAGAAGGATTTTATAGTTTAAGTTAATTTTATAATTTGATTTTTTATATTTATCATATTAAATAAACTATGATAAAAATGGTAATAGAAAATGGCACAGCTAAAAATAAAAAATTAAAAGCTATTTTTTATGACGAGAAAGGTAAGAAAATAAAAACCACTCAATTCGGTGATAAACGCTATGAAGACTATACCCAGCATAAAGACAAGCAACGAAGAAGTAAATACTTAACTCGTCATAAAAAAGATTTAGAGAAGGGTAATTATATGTCTGCTGGTTATTTAAGTTATTATATACTATGGGGGGCATCTACTAATCGTAATACTAATATTAAGCAATATAAAAAAAGATTTAAATTAAACTAATAACATCCACTAAAAGGGTTATATTCTTGAGGTGGTGCTACAGCTCTCCTAATTTGATTTTTAATAGCTTCTTCTTGTTTTTCTTTCTTAAGTCTTTCTTGTTTTTCTGCTTTTCTCGACTTACGGATTTTCTCATAATTCATGATTGCTTGAAGTTGTGCTTCTTCTAAATCTTCTTTAGAAAATAGTACAGATTTTTTAGTTTCTTTAGGTGGTGTGTCTTCTTCTATTTCTTCTTTTAATTTCTGTACTCTTTTAGCTTTCTGTTTTTTTAATAATTCTTTTTCTTCATTATCTAATTGTTTTGCAACTTTTCTCTCTTCTGCTTTTGCTTTTCTGGATGCCATAGCTTTCTCCCTAGCTAATTTTAATTTTTCTTTATGGGCTTCTGTCATAGGTGGGCGTGGTTTTCTGGGTTTGCCCTTTTTAGTTAATTTAACATTAGGATCATTTATAATAACTCCATCCTTATTAGGCATATTAAATATCTCTTCTACCTTCATGTCTTCTCTTTTAGATTTTGCTTTTGGTACTGCTTTCTCTACTGGTGTCTCTTCTTTTTTCTCTTCTATTTCTTCTTGTGTTAAATCCTTTTCTTCATTAAACTCTTCAACATTAACATCTATATTTTCTTCATCATCATCACTGGGTATAAAATCCATCTTAACCTCTGGTAAAAAATCCATATATTTATAACATAATTTAGATAATATTTTTCTATAAATAATTAAAAATTATTATTTTTTATTAATAATGTATTTCTTTTTTTATTTCTCTTTTAATTTAAGATAAAATAGTATTAATCAAAAATGGTAGGGGTAAATGTTAAAAAAAAAACTACTTGAGGGTGGGTGGTCAAGACGAATTATTTTGACAATCTACCCCTACCATTTTGAGATTTATGGATTTTCAGTAATTTCTATTTCTGGTTCTGGTTCTGGTTCTGGTTCTTCTTCTGGCACATCTATTTTATGTTCTTTATAAGGTTTAATTTCTTTTAATCCATTACATATAATAGGCTTTCTAACATTAGGGTATTCATCATTAAATCTCTTATTAAACATATTAATAATATCTAAATCTATATTAGGTGATGATTCTAATAAATTATCATATTCAGCTCTACATACTTTAAGAAAATCACGGCACGGCTTTCTTTTTTTTTCATGAAGGGATAATTCTATTTCTATAGCTCTACCTAACTTACTCCACGCTAAAGCACTGATTCTATGACCCTCAAATGTTTCAGCATATTTTAAAAAACTACCTAATGTACCTAATATCCCACAGAAGATATTAAAACCACCTACACACGCAGTAAAACCATGCTGATAATTTGTGGGGATATAACTATCTACTGCGAAGTTGCCCACACCAGTTAGAGTCGATAAAACTATAATAGGTATTTGTAGGTGTTGATATTTCTTTTTATATTTTCTGGTACTATAATTATGAAGATATGCGTAACACATTGCAACCTCACCCCATTCACTTAATAACTCCTCTATCTCATCACTCCAGTCATCTATATTTTCTGGTAGTGGTCTAGGTGTTTGTATTCTATCCATTTCTTTTATTTATAATTATTTTTTTATTTGATAAATTATATTATTTAATTTATACAATGACAGATAAAAACCCATTTCATCAAAAGCCTATAGAAGATGTTAAAAATACACTCCACTCTATAAACCGTTTGAATAATCAAATAAAAACTGATGTCATCTGTATCAAGGCAGACTTATCTATTATTAAAGATTATATTAGAAAAAAAGAAAAAGAAGAAAGAGAAAAAGAAGAAGCATTAAAAGGAGGGTGGTGGTTTGCTTCAGCAAATTAAAATATCTATAATATTATAAATGGATCTCCCTAAAATATCTATACTGATGCCCACATATAATAGACGCAAGTTTATACCATTCATAATCCGTAATTTAAAAGTACAAGATTATCCACATAAAAATCTACAGTTAGTAATTTATGATGATGGTGAAGAGTCATTATTAGAAGATTATAATACATTTAAAGAAGCTATAAAACCTATTAAATTAAAATTAATAAGAGATAAAAAAAAACAAACTATAGGATATAAAAGAGATTCATTAATCCACCAGAGCAACCATAACATCGTAGTATTTATGGATGATGATGATATATACCAGCCTACATATATATCACACTCATATCATATACTAAAAAAAAATAAAGCTGGTTGCGTAGGATGTGATAAAATGATTTTCATTTATCCTCCATATACTAATAAAGATTTCTATGCCCTAAATGGTGGTCATAAATCTTTAATACATGAAGCCACAATTATGTTACATAAATCGTGGTATAAAAAAACTAAAGGATTCTTAAACTGTAGCAGAGCTGAAGGTTTAGGGATCACAGAAAGTTGCAAACTTAAGACCATCTCACTAACTAATCCATATTATACTATGGTGGCAGTTGTTCATGGAGATAATACAATACAAAAAGATAAGTTTAAAGGTGAAGATAATAATTTAGCAGAAATGTCTATTGACGAAAAAACTACTGACTTTATCACTGCGGTATGTACTTAATCCTCTCGCTAAAACATCTCATCTCTTTAAAATTATCACTCCATCCATCTCTCTGTGTTATATGAATAGGGAGAAGACAATACCATTTATCTTTTTTCTGTAGTGTATGGATATATTCATCATTATTATTTTCTCTAACATCATTAACTAATTTTAATTTTACACTCTCCTCTAAATGATTAATTAAAGTATCATAATAGTGGGATTTAACTATATAAGCATGAAGACATACAGCTCTAACTATTTTAGCTAAATCAGTTTCGACTTTAACTGGTGGCAGATAATTCCAGCATCCTAAATATAAAACATCCCAGAAGTCTTGATTAATATATTTCTTAAACTTCTCTATTAATTTTTTCTTACTTTCTATTTTTAAATCATCCTCAAAAATAATAACATAATCCCATCCTAACTCTTTAGCTTTCTTAAGACATCCTATATGAGATCTGGCACATCCTACTAATGGTATTTCATGAGTAATAGCATTAAATCTATTAGGTTTTTTAATACCTAATTTTTTTAACTCTGTTATGGTCTCTCCATTTCTTTCTGGTCTGTTTTCTAAATTAATATAAAAGTGCTGATTCATTTATAATATTTAAAATATAAAAAAAATATATATTATACATATAAATGGATAAGCCGCCGCCAAAAGTTTTTAAAGTTAAAGACCCAGACCCAGATGATAAGTTTAGTGATATTCACCCACATCTGCCACAGCCTCCATCATTACTATTAATTGTAGGC
>CEUT01004701.1_pt1 | contig 13145 bp, 24 predicted proteins | sample 531401 | NCBI WGS metagenome assembly CEUT01 (sample SAMEA2622821, study PRJEB7988) | marine metagenome | biome: marine biome (ENVO:00000447); feature: surface water layer (ENVO:00002042); material: "saline water (ENVO:00002010), including plankton (ENVO:xxxxxxxx)" | depth 5 m | reverse complement strand
TCGATCCGAATCTGAGACCGCTTGCTGATGAACTCGCGGTACTTCTCTACCCAGCTCAGGTGTTTGCAACGTGGTTTGAAGTGCGGGATCTCTTCCTTGAACGCCTGTAGATGATTGAGCTGGCGATGAAAGGACCCGCATGAGCAATAAGGTTCGCCAAAACTAGCTTGCTCTTCCTGCTCTTCGTCAAAGTCACCATCCAAGTCAAGGAGCCGAGGTTTAATGTGAAACCCGTCTGGTGCAATGAGATACCCAATATCGAACTGTTCGTTCTGGAGTACGGGGAGTAAGGCATCTTTCGTATCGAAGTGGATGAGCTGATCAGCAAACCGTGCCTGGAAACGAGCGTTGGGATTGAGCCGTTCGCCTAGTGAGTGTGTGTATGACCAGCCTTTGAACAGGACATAACCGTTGTCCCGCCATGCGCTGGGTCCACGATAATTAGGTCCAAGGTATGCAAAGAAGTTCGGTAGTCTGTTTGTGAACTTCGTGAATGCTGCGCATACCTTTTCCCTGGCAAACTCTTGGCTGGTGCCGTCAGTGCGAGTGATGCAAACGTTGTCGCCAACAAGACTGATGCCCGCAATGTCAGTGTCATCAAAGTCATCGAATGCTCGGCGTAAATTAGAACGGCAATAAATGAGAGACTGTGCCTCATTTAGTTTGGTTTTGGTTTCCATTTGAATAGTTTGAGTTTGGTAAGATGTATGTAACATCCAAACAATCTTGGATATCACATGGACAACATCAAGTACGTTTCGTTAAGTCAATTCCAGATTGAACCAACGTTGGACGATAAGTTCTGGCTGGAAAAGATTAAACGATTCGTAGATGATTGTGAATCAACCTCCACATTGAAAGAAGTGGCGACCATGTTAGCCACGATCGCCACCACAAGACAGGGTGTAATTCGTGGGTTGATCCAAGACATGTTCATCTTCCAGAATGTTTCTGTCAATGAGCAGGACGTGTCCAACCCAGATATTACTTCAAAGTGAGGCGTCTTCGCCAGTGGGGTTCTGCTGTGCAGGCAGGGCAGGTGCATCGATAGTGCGATTGGCAGGGGCGATCATTAGACCGTCCTTCATGCCGTAGCTGCCACCGAGCTTCTCAGCGTCCTGCTTGGCATGCTGGTTGATGTAATCAGCAAACAGATCCTGGAACTTCCAAGCACTCTCACGGTTGTCATCCGGGATGGTGAGGTTGTCCAGTGATGCAATAGCTGTGTCTTGATCGCTGTACTCAGGGATGTCAAACCCTTCGATGCAGCAGATCTCGACGTTGTTTGCACCGCGCATGTCGTTCACCAGAGTCGGGATGAAGACTGTGGTGGCAAAGAACTTCTCGTTGAAAGCCAGGGGCACTTCAGCGTCCAGTGCTTTGCACAGACACTTGGACATTTCTTTCTCGTACATCTTGACCTTCTCGGCCATGTCCGTGCCGTTCAAACCTTTGAGGGTAAGGACGATGGGAATCTTGTGAGCGGGCACATTGTCTTTGGTCAGGATGTTGACCAAGTACTTGGTGCGAACGCTGTACTTACGCTTGTACATCTCACCTTTGGCATTCGCCAGATCAGATGCAGTCTTGTCTGCTTCAAAGAGTTCCTTAACTTCAGGATCCTCAAAGGTGCCGATGGTTTGACGCATGCCACCGGTTTCTTCGACCATCAGCGGTGAACGCAGCAGAATCTGCAGCCGAGGAACGATGAAGTTCAGTCCTTCTTCGATAGAGGTGTTGGGTGCCAAGCCAAAGGTTTGCTTGTAATCCCAAAGGACCGAGCCTTTGTCAAAGTCAGTTTCCTTGGCAGTCCAATTGCAGGTGTCCAGATCGGACTTGCGGATGAACCAACCACGGGTCTTGGATTTGTTCAGAGGTTGAATCGTAACGAGGTTCTGGTAGCCAGAGACAAACTCTTTGGATTGGAACATCCGGAAGGAGTCAAGGCTGCGCTTGGTGATGGATGAAGCTTTTTTCACAGTGAGGTTCGTAGTCATGAAATGAAAAGCGGGCAGTTTTACGTCTTGCCCAGGACGATTTTAGTTCTATCCGCCAGCAGCGAATGTAAACATTAATAACACTGTCATTAGCATTGCTGGAAGTAGAAGCAATACCAACAACTGCAGCTGATCAACTGTCATTAGAACGGAGCGTTTTCATCATCGGTCGGTGGAGGACCGTAGGCACCAGGGAGATCAGGAAGATTCCCCCTTGCACCTACTGGTTCTTGTACCTTCCAAGGATCACTGGCAGGTTCTTGCGCAATCGCTGCTTGATGCGGAGAGCTGGGAACTTCTTGTTCCTCAGGATCACCAGTACGTCCACCCCAAAGGGATGTCACCTCCTGTCCTCCTGCCACGTTTGCTTTTGATTCAACAGGCTTTTGATCAGCAATACCCTTGGGTGCCAAGGTCATGTTGATGAGCTGCAGCTTGGTTAGCGTGCGTTGCTCTTTGGTTTCTTTATCGGTCCACGAATCAGTGACGATGCGTGCCTCGATTGTCAGACCAGTACCCTTCTTGGTGTAGTCAGCGATCAGCTTCGCAGGCTGAAAGCGATCGTCGAAACCATTGATGGCGTAGAAGTTGAACAGGTTTGACTCTCCCTTCTTGGTGACAACAGAGAGAGTTTGGTTTGTGATCATGTGGTTTGGCGTGGTCTTGCACTGCCGTGTGTCTTCAGGATTGATGTCCTTGACACATCGACCTGCCAATACCACGTTGTTCAGGATTGGGAACTGTTCAACATCGACAGGAGTTACCACTCCACCATGCAATGAAAACGTCCTGGACTCCAGGTCGTACTGAATCTTGGCACCATGGATGTAGACACCCATGCCTTTCTTCATGGCACGAAAGCGGTTGCCCTGCTTCTCGCCATAAATGGTCAGCTCAAGATCAGTGGGAGCTTTCTTCCCATAAGGAGGAAGTGTGATTTTACAGCGCATGACTGTATTGGTTGCGCCCGTGAAAGCCTCGCGGGGATCTTCCCGGAGTTGAGCGCACACTGTGACGAAGTTCATCGTAGGTACGGAAATGTGTTGGCAGTTTTACGTCTTACCTAGGACGTGAGGATCAATGCGTCTCCGCCCAGGAATGACCTACGCGTGAGTCGCCCTCAATCTTACATCTGAATCCAAAAAACTCTTGAGCTTCTGGGAATGCTTTCATGGCTTCTTCACGAATTTTTTCTGTGTGCTGCGGCGAGCAAGCCAACTGAATTTCATCGTGGATCATCAGCATTTGTTCCCATTGGTGTCCGTGGGGTAAACCCAAGCGGCCTTCGATGTTCTTGTGGGTGTTAATGACAACCTGTTTCATCAGGATTGCACCAGCTGATTGAAGCAAGACGTTTAGACCCTTGAATGCAGACCTGCAAACCAGAGGACGACGATCAAGACCGATCAAATACCCACGAATTCCAATCGTTTCTTCAATCTGATTCTTTAACTTTTTAAGCGCAGGGACACCAGTCATGAAGCCGTTGATGGCTGCCTTACCCATGGTTGCAAGCTTGTCGGGGTTCTTTTCATTTGGATCAATGATTGTCCCCGCCTTAATTGCACCACAGCCGTACAACATCCCGTACAGAAGACGCTTGCTGATGTCCCTGGTTTCAACACCGAACTGCTCCTGGTTGTAGGTGTGAATGTCTACTTCTGGATTCACAACCAGTGCTGCGTACTCTCCGTCATCCCACAATGCTAGGTACCCAGCCAAACAGCGTAGCTCCAGTGCCTTGGCATCAATACCGATTAAGTCCCAACCATCAGGTGGATGAAACAAGCTGCGGCATTCATGGCCGTAAGGTGAATAACCAGCGGGGACTTGCCCAAGGTTGGGAGATTTATGGGCTGCTCGCCCGGTGATACATCCATTGGTAATTACATTGCCGTGCATCCTGCTGGTTTGATTGTCAACCAACTTGAGCCAAGCATTACTTCCATCTGCGATTTGACCAAGACGTTTCTTGATCAACATGTATTCGGCTAGAGGTTTTGCTTCGGGGTATGGGAGTCGTTCCAACACTTCGTCATTAAGGATTGGATTTCCTTTTTCAGTTTTCTTTTCTGGTTTCCATCCGTACTTTCGTGTAAGTCGATCAACAATTTGCTGACGCGATCCAGGATTGAATTTCTCATATCGGATCTTTTCGAATGGCTGTCCTGCAACATAACCTCGTTTGGCATTGTTTACCTTTGGTGTAAACCATTCGCTGTGCTTGATGGGCGGGAAGATCTCTTCTAAATGTTCTTCGATAGCTTTTTGTTTTGCTCTAAGAACATCCACGAGATCAAGAGCTGCATCAATATCAAAAGGAACACCTGCTCTAATTTGTTTGTTAATTGCATAAGCAAATTCATGTTCAAGTTTAAGCGATGATCCCGGGTAGTTTTGTTTCCCGATGTGTAACCAAAGCTTCTTAGTGACTTCAACGTCTTGGATGCAGTACGCCAACATCTCCTCAGAAAATTCGGAGAAGTCTTTGAAGTCGATCTTATGATTGGCCAGTCGCCATCCCCAGGCCTTAAGTGAAGCGGATCCACGCAGCTTAGGTGGAACCTCCGGATATTGTTCTGTGTCGAGGTCATATAAGACCTCTGCGGGCCAGATGAGTCGTGTGCAGATGAGTGTGTCAAGAATCCGTGCAGAATGCTGGAAGTTGTAAAGCTTTTCGAGTACGGGGATATCGTAAAAGATTACATTGTGACCAATGAGAATATCGGCACTTGCCAAATGAGCAAGAGCCCTATCAACAGCATCAGGCCCGTAAGTAAAAGTCTGACCTCTCTTAATGTCATAGATAACGACACAGTGAGTAAGAGTGACTTCATCGTAAAGACCATCAGTTTCGATGTCAAAAATTAGCCACGTTTCATTTTCTGAATCGGGCTTCAACGCAAATGCTGAGTTCTTGACCTGCGAGATATTCGTCATTTTTGTTAATCCAGTTCAGGATTTGTTGCGCACCAGCACGGTGAGGATGGGAATAAATCCGCCCAAGGGCAGATGTTGAATCTAGATCGATCAGCTGAAAACTGTTGGTTTCCATACAAGGTTTGATACCTTGAGGTTTACCATTCTTCCAGGTAGCGATGACGTAACTCATCTGTCAGTTTATTAACCAACAGATGATATTAGATCTTGTAGGTTATGCAACCTACTACTTGCTGTATCCAACAAAGCCTCCTTCTTTTTTACGTTTCGATAGTGCTTTGGAGGCTTCGGTGTTAGCACGTTGGCTGCCATGGACCAGCAATGCAAACGGTTTGTCACCCAAGCAGTGGCTGTCGTCATGGTCAATTTCTAGACCAAGGTCAGCTGCTTCTTGTTCTGTATAGACCACCTGTGAGGTGCGAATAAAAACGTCAGGATTTTTATTTATAATTGCATCGAGGTTACCGCCCTTCGATGCTGTCAAATAAAAATTGCTAGGAATTTGGTCTTTGAGATTGAGCCACATGTTGAGTGACTTGGTGTAGGCATAGAAGGTTTGCTTGGGCCGCTGCTTTGCAACGAGCATCCATGCCCGCATGTATTCTTCTGTCCAGAAGTCACCAGACTCATGGACACGGATTAGTTTCTTAGGTTTGGTAACCGTAAGAGAGACATCGATCAGATCACGGAGCAGCATGGCTTGGTTGCCATTGCTGTACATGGTCTTACGGATTAGATCCCAGTTGTGCCAGCGTGCTTCTCTGACGTTGGGCCGCACTTCACTCATTGCAGCAAAGCAACGGAAGTCTTTTGCGTCGGTGCCGTTGTTGTTGGGAATGTCAGTGATCTTGCCTGTCACGCGGTCTGCATAGGTACGGCAGACACCAGCGTGTGGACAGGAATAGCCTGCTGGCAGTGAGAAGATTAGTCTGTTGCGGAGCTTACCGTTGCCGGTAGAGAACTTGAGGGTTTGCATTGAGATAGTTTGATAAGTTGTGCTTATGTATGGGACTTACACAGCGTCTGCACCCGCGCTGATGCCCATCAATCAATCCATGTACTTACTTTCAATCCTTTCTACATAATGCATCGTTGCTTCTGCAATAAACAATGAAATATTTCCTTGATAATGTTCTTCATTTAAAAACGAAGCAGCTTCTTTAATTCTTTTCTGTTCTTCTTCAGTGAATGCAACACCTACGGCACCAGGTACCGTCTTGGGAGTGTATTCGTTTTTGACATAAGCAGGATTATCTTCCATCCATCGTTCGATGTCTGTGCGTTTGAAATAAAGGTTACGTCCACTCTTCATCAAAGGTTTTGGAAAGAGTCCGGACTTTATCTTTCGGTGGATTGTGTACCGACTGACGTCAAGCTCATCCATTACTTCTTGCATGCTCCAGCGGTCCTTACATTCTTTTAAAGTTTTGACTGGACCAGTGGAATAGGTGTTGGAGTTTGCCCATTCCTTTTCATTAGCCAGACGTCTTTTTGCTGCTTGGGGTGTCATTGCAGTAGCGGTTGTTACAGGTGTGTAAAGGAGAGGTAAGATAAAGGAACGTTCACCTCTATCTTGGAGGCGCAACCAACTGATCCACGGAACGGGGGACAGTCTTATGCGGAGAACCAAAATGAAACTCGTCTATCGCGGAGTTCCATACGAGCGCAAGGAAGCTTTTACCAGCTACCTGTGTACTCAAAACCTCAAAGTCCAACGGGCTGAAGCGGAGAAAGAGCACGATCGTCGCAATAATAGCAAGAAAGAAATGATCGTTTGACGGTTGTTACACTGTTAGATAGGCTGCCTCCGGGTGGCCTTTTTTTATGGACAAAGAAGAACTGAAAGAAAAGATCATTGAATTGATTGAACAAGACATTGAAGATGGTGAGGTGTTGCCTCACTATGGTTTGATTGCGGATTGGAAGATTCGGTACATGGATCTAGCTAAGCTGATCTGGCAGTACCTCCACGTTTGAACATGCTCACGTCATTTATATCTTTAGTGTTGGCATCCGTAATGTGGGTACAGGTGCCGCAATGGGAGAATGACTGGTCCAAATGTGCAGTTGATGTACCTGATGTGGGTTGTCATTGGTACATCGTTAATCCTGACAATACCTTTGGTAAGGGATTTTCCTGGGAGAATGCCCCATGGTTCAGCGCCGAGGGTCTCCTTGATGTCTCAAAGTTGGAGAACACCATGTTGACCCTCCAAGGCAAAAAAGACTAACTATTCCACATGCTTCCATGTCCTCCGATGGACGATAGCACTGATGGCGTTTTGGCTCATACCAGTTTCTTTTGCAAGTGAATAAATAGTTCGTCCCTCTGCTCTTTTCTTACGAATGTCTATAACATTTTTTTCAGTAAGAATTGAGCGTCCATTCTGTTCTCCTACTGTTGTCATTTCTTGAATGCAACCTCTGCAATGGTGGGGAGCTTTTCAGTAAAGATAGTCTTGCAGCCTTCAGCGATATCCTTATGTTCTTTCTGTGTGCCGTTGCCTGTACGTAATTGGATGTAGTGAATCCAACTGCGGAGAGTCCCGCACATGTATAAACGAGTAGGTGTTGCCAATGGAAGAATTGCCCTGGCACATTCTTTAGCTACACCGTCGCTAATCATTTGGCTATAAAGATCCTCAGCCATACTGAAGACGTTTGCAATCTTGTCTTCATAGCAAGCACGTTGCCAGTCTGACAAGTTGTCAACGCTGTTCTGCCTGTTCTTGAGATCTTGTGTTCTTAGTTCAGGCATTTCTGCACCACCAAGTTCTTGGGTGCTGGCGTAGCGTTGTGAAAATTCCTGGAATGTGAAGGACCTATGCCTCAGCAACTGAGGTGAAATTGCTCTGGTTGTGTTGATCTCAATGCACATTGATGCCATTTCAAATGGTGACCAATGCTCGTGATCAATGAGATAACGAATCAAACGTGGAGCTGTCAAGTTGTTGTCTTGATTGGAAGGGTTGCTAACCCTTGCCATCATCGTGATCAGTTGCTCTGCCAGGGGTGTGACCCAGACAAGCTTGGTGAGCGGGTGCAGATTTTGATTCATTAGGCAGCACGATTGTAGTCGTCATCAAGACGTTCAATGTCGGCCTCAGACAGGTGAGAGCCCCGTTGAACCTCGATGATGCCAAGTCCCTCTGGGCCTGCTTCTGCACGATGTACGGCATTCTCAGGCACAAAGAGAGTGGTCCCTGGAGCAGCTGGAGTAACAGTGTTACCGCAGGTGAGTTTACCGGATCCTTGAACGATTACCCAATTCTCAGAGCGATGCCAATGGCGTTGCAGACTGATGCGTTGGTTCGGATGAATCCAAATCTTTTTAACTAAAAAACCTTCGCCTGTTTTTATGGTTTCAAAGTATCCCCAAGGACGTTTTTCCATTACAGCTTTACATCGCTGTAATAATTATCCATGGTGTTACGGTAATCATCAACAACCTTTTCAATGTTTTCAGCAGCACAAAGGCGCATCTGATCTACTTCAACAGGTTGTTGGAGATGATCCCATTTGACTTGAATGAACTTCCGACGGCGCGTACCAGTCCTGGTCTTTTGTGTTTTAAGAATCAGATCAGTGACGGTACCGAAGCGTTGACCCATGTTGATCGAAGTCATCTTGGGTTTGTCTGCAACGCGTTCACCCACTTGGAAACGAAAAGTGGGGTCAAATTTTTCTTGACTAGGCATTGGTTTGAGGAATGGTGTCGAGGTGGAGGTTTTCTAAAGCGAGCAGCGTTGCTGTTGTGCCAAGGATACGAAAAGCATCCTCAATTAATTCATAGTTGTTTGACTCGTTGTTGTAATAATCGTTGAGGATTTTTTCAGCCTGCTCAAACCCCCCTGGGTCACCAGTGAGTCTGGTCAGGATGACACTAGACATGTTGTCCGTAAACATCTCTGAGAGTTTTTTACGGACGACAGGCCACGTCCATGATGGAACAAGATCAATGACTTGATGAACAAGTTGAAGATCTGTTAACGAGTGTTCGTGTGAAATCATGAAAAAACCCCGGGTGTACCGGGGTCGATGCTCTCCCCGTGCCAGGTTAGGCAGGGGTTGCTTCAGTTTCAACTACTTCTTCAAGCATTCCTGACTCTTGAAGTTTGTCGAGCATGGCAACCATGATGTTGGCATTCTCTTGGGTCTTTTCCATGAAGTGTTTGGCTTTTTCTGCAGTGATGCTGTGAACGCAGCCATTGTCTTCGATGAAGACCCATGAGCCATCTGGTTGTGGCTTGCCCTTCTCCAGTGCCCAACGTTCGCAATTGCGGATATATTGGATCTGGAGGTTGTGTGAGTCAGTCAGACCACGGTCGTCGATCCAGGTGAGGCCGACGTTGTACCGAGTGTCTTCGTCTTTGAAGCAATGAGGCTGAGGAAGAAACTGTTTGAAAGCTCCTAGCATTGTCTTGTGTAGGTTTGGTTTGGTGAGAGTGGTGGGACTTGAACCCACATAGCCATTACTGACTGACAGATTTTAAGTCTGTTGCGTCTACCAATTCCGCCACACTCTCAGGTCTAGGACTTACACCACCCTTGGCTTGTGGATGCCTAGCTGATCAGGACTTTAGTTGTTCCTCACGGACGTGCAACGCTTCCTTGAATGCATGTTCAACATTGGAACGTTCAACATCATCAAGACGTTTGTTACCTACATCCGCAATTTGAACAACGCTCATCACACCGTTGTCAACCGTTAGTTGAATGGTGTAACGAGGTTTGTTCTCGATCATGCACAAGATGATGAGATGTTTCATCTTCTTGATTCCTTCTGCATATCCATGTCCACCACCAACGCAGTTACGTACGGCACGGCCCCACGCAGCAAGTTGGTGTGTGTCATGCGGTTGGAAGAACGAGAAGTAACCATCGCCAGGTAGGGTGCCTGACTGTGTGTGGTTGATTACATCGTTGAAAGGGATACGCATGGGGTTTGGAAACAATTTCTGTGGTAGATCAATGTTGGGGTTGGTGATCTTCCAGGTCTCTGCCATGAGATGGTCATGCCATTCCTGGAGACGCCAACGCTTTGGCTTGATGTTGTCGAGCCGACCGGATGCAATGCATTGGGTCAGCATCTGATAGGTATCACGCCAAAGATGGAAGTAAATATGTATGTTGCCTGTCTTACTATCTGTGCTGATGTATTCTCTTTCTTCTAGTTCACGTTGGTAATACGTGTGCATCATGTTGAGGTATGACTCAACAGGAAGATTGTCACGCATCCATTGTTTACCTGTATCACTGTGATAACCAGGAAATTCACAGCAACGCAACCAGTTGTACCTGGAATGAAGCAGGTTTAGATCCATGTCACGATAAATAGCTTTAACGTGATGCATTGAATCAATAAACTGATTAAGAATTGCATACGGTCTGACAAGAAGCCTGACATCATATTCATCTTTTTCAGTTTCTTCTTCATGGATGGCAAAGGTATCTTTCATGGCTTGTGCCACCATTGATCTAAACCATTTAGCGGACCACACATCTTCTAACCAAGGACCACTCCAACGTTTACGTAATAGATCAATAATGGTATCAACATCGTGAACATAATCATCGCCTCCAGACAACCACTTAGGCCTTGAATAAGACCCCGACATAATTTTTGTGAAGGTACAATTTGCTGGGTTCAAACGTTTGAAATAATGAGCATTATTATTGCCGATAAATGTAGGGATACCTTTAAGTAATTCTGCTTGCCATTTATTAATAGCCTTTGAAATTTCATGAGTAGCACCCCAGGTGTTGATGCGATGAGTTTCGGTTACTTTCCTCCAATAACTACCGGTGTAACCATCAACAAACTCATCTTTGGTAAAGAATAAAGTTTTGCGATACCAGAAGGTACGGCCATCTTTGATGCGTGGGAGCATGTCATCTTGTGTGCCATGCACATGATCAAACATTCCTTTATTGACATAACTGCCTTTAGCAATAAAACGTTCATCGCATTGCTTACGTGCTGCAGCTGTATCTTTGAAGGTAAAGCTAAGGCCATAGACATAGCCATCATCTTTACGTCGTGGTATCCAGGCAGCAACCCACAGTTGTTTGTGGTAGTAAATAACTGCCACAGGTTTAGGTTCTTCACCGAAGACAGGCTTGGTAATTAGGTGTACCTTTCCTTGTTTGACAGACTTTGAATTGATGTTGTCAACAACTTCGTTCCAAGTTCTGTCGTTGACGATGTCAGATGGGATAAGGTTCGAGGGCCTGCCGTTGGGATGTGTATTCTTCTTTTTGGCTTTGCGATCTTCTGCAGCCATGACAGCTGCAAGTTTCTTGCGGGTTTGGTCATAGCCTGCAACTTCAAGTGCAAGCTGATCGGGGAGATTGAAATGCATGATGTTGTGTAGGTATGAGAAAGGGGCAGTTTAGTGTCATGCCCAGGACATTTGAGTCAGTCTAGATACCGATCGGATGTGTCAATGACTTTCCAGTTAAGGTCAAGATCATCAACGTAACGGAGGAAAGCAGCTCCATCGTGGGGGAATGGTACCTCTGGATCAACTGCAAAGCTTGCTTCGCATAGTGCCGGGCCGTATTCAGCAGGTTCAAGCATAGTTTGTGCATGGACAAGAACCATGTCTTCAACCGTTGCTTCCACATAGACACGTTGATCGTCAAAGGTAGTTTCATGGATTGAGATAACAGCCATTAGTTGATCTGTTTGCGAACGGTCAGATGTTTGACCATGGCATAACCCATGGAATGAATCGATGAATCCTTCGATGCAAAGATCCCATTGGGACCATACTCCTCAAAGTATTCTTCGAAGGCATCAATGATGCGTTGCCTGTTGCTCATGTCTGCAGTTCTGTATGCAGCCATAAGTTTTTGAGCAAAGCCGCCACCGTAGGTTTCGATGCGTTGGACAGTTGCTTCGATCGTTGGATCGGTAGGTGTGAGCTTGTTGAGCATGAGTTGATTTAGAACAGTTTGATGTTGCGCTTGGACAGGCCAGTGCCCGGGATTCCAACGGAACCACGGACACCAGACCCACGAACATTCATTGTGAACAAGAATGGTCCAAGCTTGATTGATTTGCTGAATGACTTCACACCACGTTCAGTGATGTTGAAGCCACCGACAGTTTTGTCGAAGTTGAATGCAGATCTTTTAGTCATTTAGTGGAATACTTTTGCGTTTAAATGGTTCAGTCCAGGGAGTACGATGATCCATGTAAATAATGTCATCGGTATGTGAGGTGACGTCACCTTTGTAAGCTTTGAAGAAATAACGATCAGCTTCTTTGTACTTTGGTACAAAACAAGACTCACTGGCAAATTCCCAGTCAGCAAGCTGACAACAAAGCTCTTCATAAACTTCAAAAGGATCTTGTCTTTGATCTTGGAACTTTTGATTCCAAGCGTCAAAATCCCCCCTGGTCATTACAGCTTCTTCAATAATTGGAACAAGTCTGTAATGAACAAGAGTTACAAGTTCTTGTTTGTCTGTCATTGTTTGTCGGGATTGAGAGCGTCAGGCAGGATGTACCTTGGATCATCCTTTTCCATGTTCGACATAACGAACACTTCTCCTGTATTTGGATCAAGGAATCCACCGATGAATCCTGCGCCGCAAGAGTCAGCTTTTTCCCTGAGTTGTGCAGTGAGCTGCATCATGCGCAGCTTGGTGGACTGTGGAGTGTTGTCCGGTACAGCAGGTTGGTTTGGCATAGTGAAATCAGGTGTAGGAATGGTGAATGAATGAGCAGTGTAGGCGGTGGTTTCACCGATGATTAACATAGAACTTTAGCTTTTCTTAAGGATGCCGAAGACAAAGGCCCCGACATCCCAAGGTATCTACTTGTAATGCAGTTGTCTAGTCCTGTAATCCAAGACGCTTTCCGTCCATGTGGAATCAGGATGATCAAGGACAGCACGGCGGGCTTTTTCGACGGCCTCTTCCGTGCCACCACAGTTCAACATCAATGCAACAGCAGTGTCTAGGTCTGCGAGCAGATGTGAGACAGCATTTGGAAGTCCACGGGGTATAGTTCTACCTTTCTGTTCGTAATACTCAGTGATGTAGTCAGGATAATCCATGAGATGAAGAAGAAAGATTGAAGGGTTATCTATAAGAACTAAAAGATATCTTGGTACTCTCCCTGCGGGGGTCCGGGGGGATTGATGCTTCTACTTCGATCAACCCCATGTTCTTACCTTCTGTATCAATCTGTGATGCCAA
>CEUT01018478.1_pt1 | contig 13168 bp, 7 predicted proteins | sample 531401 | NCBI WGS metagenome assembly CEUT01 (sample SAMEA2622821, study PRJEB7988) | marine metagenome | biome: marine biome (ENVO:00000447); feature: surface water layer (ENVO:00002042); material: "saline water (ENVO:00002010), including plankton (ENVO:xxxxxxxx)" | depth 5 m | reverse complement strand
TTTACTGGCGGTGGCGGCGGTGGATTTACTGGCGGTGGCGGCGGTGGTGGCTATTAATAAAAGGTAATAATTTTATTGTAGAGTATTTATTGTATGGTATTATTTTTAGACAAAAAAGAGCAAGTGATTGAGTTCCAATTAACCAACTACGGGAAGCATTTATTTTCTCAGGGCAAATTGGACCCAAAATTTTACTCCTTTTATGATGATGATATTCTTTACGATTCAAATTATCAGACAGGGACAATTGATGGATCGGTAACATCTCCTATTTTTTCTGAGCAGCAAAATGCTATAGTTGATAGAATTAAAGATACACAAAGAATAGGATTAACTACAGACTTTATAGGGTTTTTAACAAATAATCAGATTGGCGAAGTGTCAATTGGAACTTTATCTAATGAGTTTAATCAATCTAATCAAGGGGCACAGGGAAACGGACCTTTTACTTCAGATGGCGAACAACAACCTAGAGGTAATCCCATTTATATGGAGAAGTTTCAAAAACCCATAGGATCGAATGACCCTTTTAAGGACTTTGCCCCGGCTTGGTCTGTTAGGTCTATCTCTGGTAGTAAACAATTATCTGGAGATTATAGTTATTCCATAGGGGGTATGCCAAAATTAACTGCTAGTTTGGATTTGCAATATTTAACGAGACAAGAAGAGGCATTTGATGATGAATCAGGAGAACCAGTTCAAAGAGATGTGTTTAGTCTCATAAAGAATGAAAGATTAATTTTAGATGTCGAGGAATTAAATTCAGTATTTAAAGAGCGTGGTAATTTTGATATTGAGGTTTATAAATTATCGTCCGGCGGGGATGAAAAAGCAGAAAAATTACATTTTATTAATGACTTATCTCCAGCAGCTAGTGACCTAAAAATTCAAACTGATTTTTATTCTTTTGCAGATCAAATTTTTGGCACGGAAGAAGAGATAGAAGATTACTTTGCAACCTTAGACAGTAGTTATGTTGAATATTATTTATCAATAAGAGTAGATGACGAAATAGATGAGCCTTTACCATTAGGAGGTAGCTTATATTCTACCAGGAGATCTACACCGCCAGAGGATCCTTGCTAATGATTGATAATAGATTTCCAGCACCAGCTTTTATAAATCCACCCGTAAGTTTTTTAGGTGCTACAAATAGATATTTATCTGCTGTTGCACCAACTGCTATTATAAAGTCTTTTACTTTATATAACAATAATGATGTTAGTCCCGTGTTAAAATCAAATATGGAGTTTTACAATATATCAACAGATTTTTCCATACCAGAGAATAATTGGTATCTAAACCCTGATGTTCTGCCGCAGTTAAGAGTACGTACTATTATTTCTTTAAGTGCAAAAACAAGTAATATTTTAGATTTTTTAGTCCAGAGATTTAACGAGTTTCAAGCAAGAAGAATGAAAATATTTGGCAATGAAAATGCTCCTGTTCTACTTGAATCGTTAACTTTAGCCGTAGAACAAGCTTTAGCAAGAGGGGGAGAATCTGATGCAATTTTTCAATTAGAGTTGTTTGATGCTATTCTTTCTTCTGATGGTCCCTTTAATGGAGTTGAATTAACTAGAAAAATAAAAAATTCAACTATTCCATATCTTGATTATAGTAGCCTTGAAGATAATATTATTAATGATGTTATAGTTCATGATACTCCTTTGGAAAATTTTATTCTATTCGATAAAGAAAATAATGTAATTACTAAGCCATTAGATAGTGTTCCTAGTCAAGCTGGGGCATTACCAAACAGAGATGCCTACAATGCAGAAATTGTTTCCTCTAAAGGTTTTCAAATTAAATTGTCTGAAATCGGTATAGAAAGCTTTACTAATCAAAATATTTCTGTTTATTCTTTTTGTTATTATGATTATGAGGCTTTCCTAGAAAGATATGACTCAATATTATCTTTACCGATTACATCAGACACTTCTGTAATTCAAACTGGAATAGGTTTCATAGATTCAAAAACTTTTTTTGGTGACAAAGTAGAGTATGAAAACCAAGCTGGAGATATTCTTGTAGGACCAACAATAGCAAGAATTTTAGAAGATCCAGATTCCACAATATTTTCAGATGTTAGGGATGATCAATATATAACTCCTGAAAATTTAAGAAATAAATTGCAAGACACTTTTTATTCTACTATGGTTGGTGCTATCGGTATAGAAAAAACAATATCACAAATAATGCAATCTGAAAACTATTTTTCTGATTTATGGATATGCAAAGATCAGTCCGAGAATACAAGATACTCTTTTGCTTTTGACATAGCTGCATTTTTAGCGGAGAATAGTCCCTTTCCTTTTTTGTATGTTAGTCAAGGAACGGCTAGTGAGTTATTGAATGGTGGCACATTTATTGAATTTGGAGAAGCGTCAAAAATTGTATCATTAAGGTTTAAAAAACGAAGAATAGAAAAAAACTCTTTTGTTTCAACTAACGATCTTTCAGTTGAGACATCAAAGAGATTTAAGGATGATCGTTTGGGATTTGAAAAATATATTGGAGAGCCTATAGAAATAAGAAATTTATTTCTTGCCGAGGGACAAACAAATAACATTAAATTATATGAAGGTTTATATCTTAATGGGGAGGAGAGAAGAACACAAGCTGATGTTGATTGTCAGTATGGTGTTGATGTGCTTGTTCACGACTCGTCGCTAGTGTTTTTAACAAGGGTTCAGACAGCATTTAATACAGCGGAACAAAAAATTAGAAACATTTATGAATCTATTATTACATCTCCGCCTGGCGATGGTATTTATAATAAAAACTCAAGATCATTAACAACACCTTTATTAAACATACCTTTTGAGTCACTGAATGCACAAGAATTCATAGATAGTGTCATTGATTTTTATGTTTTATCCCTTGATAATTTCGGAGTTATAAGGTCTGAAACTTTAGAAATTTTTAAAACAAATATAAAAGCTAGAATTTCTACAGGGGATGTGGAAGCTATTAAAAACCTAGCAGATATTATCCGTACTTTTTCAAATGAACTTAATTCTTTACTTAGGTCTTATTATCCAACAAATACAAAAGTAGATGGCAGTGTGCAAGAGTCCAAAATTGAAACGTCTAGGACTAGTAAAAATCTTTTAATAACAAAAGAACATTACTTTAAAGAGACTAGTGATTATGGAAAGCATTATGGTTCTGGTTATTCATACTTAACTAACAATCAACCAAGTAATATTTCGTCTTTAATTGGTCTTTCTAGGTTATCGAAAAATAGTCATTTAGCAAGAGCATCGACAGAGTTTTCAAAATACTTTAACACTGAAGGGTCAAGTTCTCCTAATGCATTATCTTTTGGTTATGCCGATTCATCTATTAGTTACTATTCCCCACTTCAGATAAATATTTTCGGCAAAGATGGATTAAATCAAACTGCTCTGAAAATAGAAAATGAAAATGCAGTTGACTATGATTTTAATAATTATGCAGAGCTTCTTTTGGATATTTTAAATCTTAACAAAAATAAACTCCCTTTTCATAACTTAAATCATAATGACATTGGTAGTAGTTTAGAGGAATCTTTGATAAAAAAATCAAATAATTTATTTCATATGATTTCTTGTAATATTTCCGATCAGGCAAAGTCTCATTTTGAAGAATTAACTTCTAAAAATATAAATGATGACATGACAACAACTGTGGACAGAAAAAATAAACCTAAAGATGCCCCAGGAGTGGGCTCAACTTTGCTAGGCGGGGAAAAAGACCAAAGCACAAACAAGTCCGCACAGGCTTCAGCCTCAACTGAAAGTGTGGTCAAAGAACTAGAGGATGCCTTAGTTAGGGATAATTTTAGTAATTTAACTAAAGAAGATGAGACTGAACAATTAGCTACAAAAAAGAAAAACTTACCGACAAAGATTGTGTTTAACATCATTGGAGAATTGCTAGTTAATGGCGGTATTAATGAGACAAACAATGAAAGGTATCAAGACATTAAATTTAACTCTCTTACAATGTTAGCTAGCATGCTCGGTGCAAATTCTCAGAACATTGAAGATTTGCTTTCCTCTCCTGAAATTTCTCAAATGCCAAACCAATTAAAATCTATGATTGTTATATCAACGATGAACCAAGGGCTATCTCTAGGTAATGGTTTTGATGCTGTACGCCCTAAATTAAAAGATAAGCTAGAAATAACCGGGGATAAATATATCTCTGCTGTTTTTAATGATCTTGAATATCCTCCTTACGAGAGAACAGGAGATCCAATGAAAACATATGCTAAAATGCTAGCTTTTTGGATGAATTATAAACAATTAGTTTGTGTAGAATATTTAGCAGGATTTTCATCTGTTAGCCAGAATGCAGTTTCAAGATACTATCTTCAAAAGCAAGGTGATGACGAATATTATTATAAAACCAAAAGACCAATATGGAAAAAATTTACTCAAACTTTTTATGAAAATAATATTGATAAAAAGTTTTTATGCAGATTAAGACCAATAAGTGACCTAGATTTTTCTTTTTCTGAGGATTTTATTAATAAATTTAGTTCGAACTCTTTTATAAGCAAAGGTGAAATATTTGATTTACCTATTTACAACAAATATTTTTTGCTGAATGGTAACACTGGAGACTAAAATGCCTAAGAACTATGAATTTGGAAACGAGGCTAATGGCGATAATAGAACTCGGCGGGAGAAGGATGGAGCCGGACAAGAAAACCCCAACCAGGAGCAGGATCCAGAACTGGTGCTTTCCCGATTTATTGAAGGGCTTAAAAACCCAGAGGTTGGTTTATTGCCCTTTGTTGAACAGTACTTGTTTTTTCTAAGAAATGATGATCCGAACAATCAGGAAGTCGCTTTACTTCAAGATGCAACTGCTTTTTTTGCTAACAATCCTAGGGTTGAATTTGCTGATCTTCCGGACGAACTCGTTCGGGCGCTTAGAAAATTTATCAATAAAGCACTAGAGTTCAGAGATGAAGAGAGATTTGAAAGAGATAGAGAAGCCGCCAGAAGAATAATAAATAGCGGGGGGCGAAATTTTGTTGCTGTCTCCCTTCAGGGCGGCGACCAGAGCGATAGCCGCCTAGGTAGAATAGCTGAACTATCTCGCAGCGGAATGATTTTGTTTGAGAATACCCCATTAGAGGACCTCACCGATGAACAGCTAGAAAGAGCTATAAATCGCCTGCGTAGACAGAGAGAAGAGGCACGAGAGCAAAGACGCCAACGACAAAGAGAAGCGAGGCTGTTCCCAGACCCGCCCCCCGGACCAGGGGACAGGAAAAGAATAATAGAAATAAAAAGACCAATTTCAAATGACTCGTTAGATCCGATTTTAAGATATTATTATTTAAACAATATTCCGACGGAAATCCGCTCGGCAGCCACCGACGACCCAATCCTCGACCGAGCTAACTTAGGAATAAACTTAGATATTGTACCTCAGATCCTTAAAAAAGTTCAAGCTACTAATTTTGCTAATTCAGTTTTTGTTACCGACAATAGATCTATATCAAGTGATGTTATTGATTGGTCTTTAGGGGGGTACGCTCAGATCGAAAATGGCGACCGAACATATTCGGAAGTTCGTAATGATGAATCTCGACTTTTGAAATGGAAATCTAGTTTTTTTGAAAGCGAAGCTTTAGACCCTGATGACGAAGAGTTCTATCGTAACGATAATCCAAACCGGGACCGGGAGGCTTCAGAGAGATTTTTGTTTCAAAGCTCAGAGGGAGGCGATTTCGGACAAGTACAATCATTTAATTTACCAGCTAGAATAACTGAGCTAGCTGAGCAAGCTCTTCCTCGTCCAGTAAATTATACCGATGGCGTAATCTCAGAAGGGGCGAATATTCGCCAACTTCTTGAGCAATCATTTACTATTCCCGGCACGGGTCAGGTTCCTGATCCCATTTCAGCCACCGCACTGCGAAGAATGACTAGAATGGTCGCTATAGTTCGTTCAGCCGACACATTTAACATCGGAGCATTTATACGAGATGTTAATCGAGATCAGCACAATGGCGACCCAGAAATTAGTCTGCCTTTAAACGGATTTGAGTTTTATGAAATTTTGAGAGATTTTCATCAAGTTGTGTCTAATTCGGTAAAAGACCAAATGCTAGCTTTTGCAGGACTCCCTGAGGGCGTTGCTAGAGGAATAAGTAAAGGATTTTTTAAATCATTTAGTTTTTATAACTTTAGAGGATATACTGGTATAGCTAGAGATTTTTATGGGAACAAAGTAGCTAACTCCGATGGTAACTTTGGTGGGACGGTGTTTGGATATATAACTCCAGAATACAACTATTTCAATGAGAAATATGAACTAGCAACAGCAGGTTCTAGTGTACCACATGCTTTATTGCCAAATTTTTACACATATATAATTGCATCAGATTCCGAATTGCCAGAACAGCCAGATGATGGTTCTGTTGACTTTTTAGGCGGGAAAAGGCAATCCACTGTTAGGGGTCAATCAATACAACAAATAACTTTAGGAGAGTTTTCAGATAATCTTTTGCCGAGTCTCAATAATGCAGACATATCGGAATATCTGAGTACTTACGCTGAAAAAGTTGGTTCTGGTGTTGTAACATCCTTAGGTTCACAACTTAACAAACTATACAGGAATGTAGGTGTCCCTGCCGGAGAGATAGATATATTTGATCGTCTTAATGCTAGGTCTGCATTGTTTCCGATGGCGATTAAAATTGGTGTACCGACATCTCCAATAGGCCCAATAGGGGCGCTAATTGAACAGACCGGCACAAGCACTTCTCTTATGAACATTTTAGTTGGAACATCAACGGTTTCTGAAGAGTTTATATTTAAGTGCAATGCGTATCGAGCACCTGTATCGCAAGAAGATCCTTTTGCAATTGAATTGCCAGAGAATGGAGTGCAGGTAGCTAATTTAGCTATTAGAAAAAGAACCGCTATATATGATTTTAATACCTGGATAGAGAGTGTACAAGGCGCAAGAGATGATATTGCCGCTATACAAACTCGTGGCAATTCCTATAGAGCGGGCGGCGAAAGAATGCCAGATGAGATTATAACTTTATCTGATCAGCAATTTATAGATAATTTAAAAACAGCAGTTCAAGAAAAAGCAGAAGAAGTGACATTGAGTTACTCTAACCTTCTTCAGTCAGATTACAGATCTACATATTGCCATAGCGAAACATTCATGTATAAATTAAGAAAATTTACGACTACGACGGCTGGAGAAAATCCAAACTTAGTAGGGGAATTTTATTTTCCGAATACACAACTGTCAAAAATTATAGAATATGTGGACACTCAGGTTAAGTATGAGCAAACATATCAATATGAATTAGTTGGCTATGAAATTGTTTTCGGATCAGAGTTTAGATTCAGAACTGTGGCTTATCAGCCCGATATCAATCGCCGCTTAGCCGTCCCGCCCACTGCACAAAACATTGGACCTGTGTTTTATAGGTTTAATGTAGAGACATTGCCAGATATTAAAGTCATAGAATATCCAATTTTTTCTAAGGAGTGGAACGAACAAAACATCTTAGGCGATGATTTTGGCGGTGGTGTTTCGTATCCAATTACAAGAATTTTAGATCGCCCACCTATTCCCCCTAATGTTTTTATAAGCCCATATAAGGATAATTATAGACAAATTTTAATGAATTTTCAATCCATGAGTGATGATGTTGTTCAAAAATATATATTTTTGTCGGAGGAAGAGCAAGAAAAGTTTCATAATATTTCTAAAACACAAAAAAGATTAACAAATTTTGCTCTTGAGGCGGGACATGTCAGATTTAAAAATGAGTCAGTAGAAGAAATTAAAGAAATTCAAATATTTAGGACTCAAAATATGGAACCATCTTTTGATTTAGAACAATCACTTTATAATAATTTTAAAGATAGGCTTTACAAAACATTGCCCTCCGACCAAGGATTGGATATAGTTGATACACTTATACCTAATCAAAAATACTATTATATGTTTAGGACCGTAGATAGGCACGATCAAGTGTCAAATCCCTCAGAAATATATGAGGTGCTTTTATCATACTCTGAGGGAGTATTTATACCAAAAATAAAACTTTTTAATCCAGAGGAAAACTTAGTCACAAACTCTGTCCCATCTAAAAGAATGGCTCGTTTCATAGAAATAAAATCATCTGATATACAGAGTCTAACTTATAACGAGCGAGATCAAAGCGGACAACTCTTGAGATCTAGAAAGGGGCTGATAGAGGATCAAGATAATCGACTTACTGAGTCTAAGTTTTTAGTTAGGTTAGTGTCCAGAGATACAGGAAGAAAAATAAATATAGTTGTTGATTTTAGAGAAAGATAAAATATGGTTAGAACCCAGAAATCCAATTTTATTCAAAAATACATACAAATTACCATTTGCAGACTAATTAAGATATGTTAAGTCTGTACAATACAGCGGAGATATAAAATGGCATTTTTAGATAACAGCGGCGACATAATTTTAGACGCAGTGTTAACTGACACAGGAAGAAAAAGACTAGCGGCAGGTGATGGCAGTTTTAGAATAACAAAATTTGCCCTCGGAGATGATGAAATAGACTATAATTTATACAACCTTAATCATCCTAGCGGCTCAGCTTTTTATGATCTTAATATTTTACAAAGCCCTATCTTAGAAGCATTTACAAATAACACATCCGTATTAAAATCTAAACTTGTAAGTTTCGCAAGAGCAGATTTACTCTACTTGCCAGTTATAAAGTTAAATGATAAAAAGTTTCCAACTATTGATTTGGCTTCAGGTATTACTGATACTGATATTCCAGGCGGTGGTTATATTATAACAGCAGATCATGGAACATCAAATCTTAACAATAGTTCTTATACCGCCAATTCTCTTTTAACACAAGCAGATGCTGATGGAGTTATTAGAGGTAGGGCGCCATTTTCTAATGTGTCTAGACCAATAATAGTAGATCAAGGTCTTGACACTCCTGACTTATCTGCTGGGAAGTTAAAAAATGGAGACCCGCTAAAAGAAACCCAGTATTTGGTTGAGGTTGATTTTCGTTTCGTTCGACTTTCAACGCCTGCTGCCCCTGGTGTCCAAGCCAGTCCCTCTTTTGTTGATGATGACGATATTGCAACTTATTACTTTTCATTAAATTCTAACTCAGAATATTTTGCAGCCCCAGATGGCAGTGCGCCTAAAGACATACCTGCTTATCAATTAGATAATAATAATGAAGAAAATGCAGATAAATTAAGTGTTATTGGTGACGCTGCCACAACAGGAAGATATGGAACAAGGTTTGCTATTCAACTTTTAGCAAGCGACGATGTTGCAACTAGTAATACTTTATTTTCAAAACTTGGCGGCACAACTAGCAGCGACTATTTAGGAAGCGGCGCTCAATTTAGATTCATCGATACTGTGGTAAGAGTTACAGGGTTTACAACTGGTTTCCGTGTTGACATACCGCTAAGATTAATCAAGAAAATATAAGGTAAGGTATTAAGCATGGCTACATCTTTTAAATCACTTTTAAACCAAGACATACAGAGTACAAGAACAAAACTTCATGAAGCGATTCCAATTACTGGAACAATTGTATCTGGTACTTATAGTGATCTAAACATTAAAAACTATTCCCATGGGATATTTCAATCTGTTTTTGACTATCCTTTTTTAAGCTCTTCGGCCAATCATATCCTTGACATTACGCTTGGGTATGCTTCATCGTCAGTGTTTTCTGGGTCTGATAGAACTCAAAATGCACAAAAAATACAGATCTATAACCAAATGGCACAAGTTCTTGTAGGACATGATGCTACTGGTAGTATCAGAAACTTTGACGAAGACGGAAACCTTTCGTCTGGTGCTAAGATGAGAGAGTGTTATTTCGTAAACTTTGCCAGACTTTTAACAAAAGATGAAATTCAAAAAGGAACTTTTAGTTTAACTTTAGGTGTTAATCCAACTGGCAACACTGGCGATAGAATTGATAGAACTATTACAATTACAGATGGTAGTGGATCAAACGGATTTAAAACAAACTCACCAGCAGGAGAATATGGAATTCTGTTTGTTACCGGCAATAGTAAGACCGGACATGGATCCAGTCTAGCCACAGATTTCGGAGCGAACTTTGGCGCTGGTATACCTTGTGGTCTTCTATACTATCAAGCCGGCATTGCTGTTTTAACATCCTCTATATTTAAAGCTGCCGCCAGTGGTGGACTGCTGAATAACCAAGTTGTTGGTGGTGTGGGAACAGTGTTTGAAGTAGGGACTACTCAAAATGCTGGCAAGATCATATTAAACAGCGGATCAAACTTTGGTATGCAAGATATTTTGTTTAGCTCCTCGATATCTGGTGCTTCTGATGGACTTAGAAATAGAATTCAAAACTTGTCGTTTAATAACACAACTGAACTAAATTCAACAATTTATATGTGTCGTGCAAACGCTAATGATTTTAATTATTCAAGTAATCCAACTTATGTATCTTCTAGCAAAATAAGAGTTAAAGATGTTAGGGGTGATCAGCCGATATCTTACATTACAACGGTTGGACTTTTCTCCCCAGACAATGAGCTTTTAGCAGTAGCAAAACTGAGCGAACCGCTAAAGAAAACACCAGCGAATGAATTTACTTTAAGAGTTCGGTTAGATTATTAACGGTGGTTTGTGATGGCTTACCTTCACGAATTTTCTAGCGATTCTATATTTCGCAACAGTATAAAAACAGAGCCAAAAGTTGCTGTGTCTATGTACAGTGGATCTATGTTTGTAAACAAGCAGAGGTTTGACGGGATAAATTCTTCATCTGCGGAGGGTATGGTAACTCCTGTTCCGACCGGCTCAGTGAGTTTATTTGAGCTTAATGTTGGTACCGCACGGGCTGGTGACGGTTTTTTGATTAGACCATTTGTTGTAAAAGATGGCACTAATTTTTCTTTTAAAAACATATCCCGTGGTGCTTATAATGAAGCAGATAACGGAACTATTCTTTTTGGTAAATATCCTTTAACATCGAGCATTGCCAGGGAATTTATCCCCTCAAAAGGTGCAACTCCAAGCGCAGATACTCTCCGTGGTCGGCGATCCTTCACCAAACCCTTTATTACAAATGCTGATTCTTACGATGGTGCTGGTGGACTTTTATTTTTTGAAACAAGAAAGAGGATTGTAGCCCTCAGGAACACATTAGAATTTTATAAAAATTATTCTAATACTTTTGGCTATACAGGCAGCTATGAAACCGCATCAGTAAATCTTATAAGTATACCCTCTATTTTTTATGGATCCGGTATAAAAAGAGGGTCAGTTAGCCTTAAGTTTTATATAACTGGAACTTTAATCGATGAGGCGCAAGATATTAGACATAATGGCGAGCTTATATCAATAACTACGACATCACCTGTAAGTGGACAAGTTGTTGGAAATATACTTTATAACGAAGGATTTGTACTGTTAACGGGTACAACAGATATAGGCACAGTAGACGAGGTTGGTGGCTTTGGCGGTGATACTTATGAATTTGATGGAACTCACAGGTTGCCAAAATGGATTTATTTTGGCGCATTTGCTTCCGGCACGATGGCAAATGCGGCACCTAGTGCTAGTTTGTATGAGATGTCATTCAGGGGCACTAATGAGGTTCCAGTTTTGACAATGTTTGCCGAAGCTGAAGCTGGAGATTTAAATTCATCTCAGAATCCAACTTGGGTTTCCTCATCAATGAAAGGTTGGACTGATAAAGCTAATAAAAAAGTCAAATATGATAGAGGTTCATTCAGAGAGCCAGAATTTTTAGAGATAAAAAATACATCTCAAAATAATTTTTGTTTGTCAGAAGAGGAATTTGAAAAACAAGTTTTTATTAGTAAAATTGGTATATTTGATAAAGACAAAAATCTTATAGGAATAGCAAAATTAGCAAACCCAGTACTAAAAAAAGAATCAGATGATTTTACATTTAAATTAAAGATGGATTTTTGATATAATAAAGAATGATTTTAGGATTAGACATTTCAACTACTATGGTTGGAGTCGCTATCATAGACCCAGGTTCGAGAAATCTTGTTTTTTGCGAGGGCTGGGATTTATCAAAGTGCGATACCTTGTTTGATAAGGCAGAACTTGTTGGTGCTAATCTTTATACTCTGCGATCTGATTTTAACATAACAAATGTTTTCGTAGAAACTGCCTTGAAAAAGTTTTTGCCTGGAAAATCTAGAGCGGACACAATAATAAAATTAGCAAAATTTAACGGTATAGCTTCTTGGATATGCTTTGAGTGTTTTGGTTTTCCTCCAACATACATCAATGTCAACACCGCACGGACACTTTACGGTCTTTCATTTCCACGAGGCACCAAGGGCCCGCAAAGAAAAAAAATGGTTATTGAGGCGGTCATCGAAAGAGAAAAAACATCATTTAAGTACGAGATGGCTCGTGGCAACAAAAACTATAAGAAAGGCACTGACGACAAGGCAGACGCCGTTGTTATAGCTCGTGCTGGCGAATTCTTATTAAGAAACAAAAACAACAAAGGATTCCTAACGGAAAAAATTGTTTTAGTTGATTAGCGAACTATTTAAGACATGGAATTAAATACTAATATTATTAGAGCTATGATAAAAGAAGAGATACAACGATCTCTTTTGTTGGAACTGAGTTCGGAAGAAGAAGATGCTACTGGTTCCATAGTCGGAATACTCTCCGCATTGCTCCAGAAAAGGTCTAATGCGAATCTGGATGCCGTCATGGACGCCGCACAGCGACAACTTAAGGCTGCATCTGCTGCATCTACTGCGGCGGCTGGTAACAGAAAAGATATAAATGAGATGGGTTGCCCGAGTGATACACACATGCAATCAATAGACATGGGAGTAGATCACCATGATGACGATCATGAAGGCAATATGGCAAAACGCCAGATGTTTAAAACAGCCCAATACGCTGTAGAAATTTTTGATAACATTAGCGATGACGACGAGTTTCCAGCATGGATTCAAAGCAAGATGACAAAGATAGCAGATTACATCAGCGTAGTCAAGCACTATCTTGAATACGATCATGTTATGGGAGAGAAGCTTGATAAGGACGCCACAGCAGGCGATTATGTCAAGGACTTCCGCAAATCAAAAGCCCCACAGTTCAAGGGCAAATCAAAAAAGAAAAAACA
>CEUT01025508.1_pt1 | contig 13170 bp, 20 predicted proteins | sample 531401 | NCBI WGS metagenome assembly CEUT01 (sample SAMEA2622821, study PRJEB7988) | marine metagenome | biome: marine biome (ENVO:00000447); feature: surface water layer (ENVO:00002042); material: "saline water (ENVO:00002010), including plankton (ENVO:xxxxxxxx)" | depth 5 m | reverse complement strand
CCATTGTAATCACCATGATAATATTTTTCAACACCGCTTGAGTTAAATCCTGAAACTGCTGCAGCACTCGCATCTATTCCAACTGTTTCAGACCACTGAAATTGTGTTCCTTGTTGCGTTGTCTTTAGAGTTCCTATTATTCCTCTTGAAGAACCACCAGTAGAAGAATCTCCATAATATAAACGATATTGTGCCTTATCTCGTATAACAATACTGCTTACATTATAGCTTCCAATATTATCTGCAATGTTTTTCATTACAGGTTGTATAGCTTTAGTAACTGTACTTAACTCAACGTCACCAATTCTTGCTGTACCTGCTAGTGTTCTTATACCATCAGGCGCTAAAAATACTAAGTCACCACCAATCTCTTGAATGCTTCTTCCGTCTAAACAACCTATATTTTGTGTAATTGGCTGTACTGCAATACTTGCCGATATGTTTATATTTACTAATTTATAAATACTGTTTTTACAAAATATAATTAGATCATCACGAAAAGATCTTAATCCAACTACTTGATCGTCTAATACTATACTTCCTGAACCGCTTGTTGTAAAATCATCTATGTCATCTGTTCCACTATAAAAAATAGTGTTTGGCGCTGTTGCTGCACCTGCTACAACTAAGTGCCTATCGTGTATCGTACAAAACTTAGGATAGTGTGTTCCGCTTACTGTTATTTCTTTTGCGTAGTAAGTTCGATCACTTAATGCACCAGTTCCTGTCATTTTAAAGTAAAAAGGTTTTACACCTGATCCTTCATCGGTAATTATAACTTCTCCATAAGTTGTATCACCTTCATAAGTTGCAAAATGTGCAAGACTTTGTGAAGTTCTAGCTGAAGCACTACGACCTGTAAAAGTACTATAGTTATCTCCACTACCAGAAACACTTGCTCTATTTATTTGCAACCAACTTGTTCCGTCTAAACTAAAATATATATTAGTACTTGAACAAGCTATAACTCCATCAGCGTAAACATGAAGACCTAATATATCGTCTTCACTGCTTGGATTTGCTGCGCTTCCTCCTCCAAAAGCTGAAAAACCATTTACTCGTCTATATCCTCCAGCAATATCAACTTCAAAGTTTTCTAACAATGTAGCAGAACCAGGAGTTCTTAACATTTCAAAAGAACTTGAAGACTTATCTAATCCTCCACTACAAGCTAATGCAAAAGGTTGAGAAGCAGTCATTATATTTGATCCGTTGACATATACTTAGGCGCAGGATTCATTAAATTAGATCTCATTTTTCTTAATCCTTTTTTATAATCGTCTAATGCAAAAGCTGCTGCCTGTGGATTGTCTTTAAATTGATGCATATAATATCTAGCTCTTGCTAATAATACTGAACTATACATGTCAGGAAATACTATTGTATCTCCGTGTGCATCTAGTGCTGTAGGTAAATCCCAAGCAAAAAACCACACTCTATAAACTTTGTCAGGTATTGGACTTAATCCAAATTTTCTACCGTCTTTACTTCTTATAACAACTTTAGGTTCACCATATGTTTGAGTATCTGCATCGTCTATATTTTCAGATTCTCTATAATGGTCTTTCCATTCTTCTAATGTTACAAAAGATAAATTTTTACTTGTATAAGGTGTTGATGCACCACTAACTCCAATAGTTGTTAAATAAAAATCATTCCAATCTATTGCACCATAATCAGTTGTAACTGAACTTGATGCTGCTTTTAATTCGTACCACCTTGTTCCTGCTGTTGTTTCAACATACACATTTCCATAAAAAGGATCTGTATCTCCGCTTTCTCCTGTAGCAAGAAAAGACCATCTAGGTTCAGCGCTTACTATATCATTATAAGCCCTATTAACACAATCTTTAACGTGGGCCTGAATTCCTAAAGCACTGCTAAAATTAGAAGAAGTTAAAACAACTTCGTTTGATTCTCTTAGTAACTCATTCGTTAATTGTAAATAAGTAGTTGCCATTATTTTTTATGAACCTTTTGTATTGCAAAATTTGCTTGTTTGCTCGCTCCTTTATGAGGTTTATATCCTCCTTTTGGATCTTTCATTAATTTATAAGACTTACCAGATTTCATCCAGTGGTATCCTTTTGGTGCTTTAACTTTCATATTACTTCATTGTGTTCATGCCAACTTTGGCAGTACACTTTTCAACTTTATCTTCTATGCTTGTATATTGAACAACTCCTCCGTCACCATAAGCCATTCTTTTAGGAGTTCCTTTATTCATTTTTTTTCTTTTATCTTTATCTTTACTATAGTACATGTTTATCCTTTTTGTCTGTTATAATTCTTTTGGGTTTTTCCAAAAATCCTGTCAAAATTCTTATTGTATGTTTTTCTTTCTTGAGCAGTCATTCTATTGCCTGCACTTACTAATTTTCTATTGCCTTTTTTCTTATTCTTTAAAATAATAGGTCTTGCATCTGTTGATATTTGTGGCATTTTTTTCCTTTTTTTTGAGTATGGGGAAGGAACTTATAATATGTCCTTCCCACACACCTTTATTGCTTTAATTAACGATTAGTCAATTGCATAGAAAGCAGATACTAAAGCTTCGCTACGAAGTACATCAGCGCCATAGACGTGAAGACCTCTAACGATGTCACCAAAACTGTCAGGATCACGAAGAACCTCAGTTTGTGTAATAGCTTGTGCAGTAGCGCAGGCAGAAATATGTCCAGCTATACATTTACCACTAGCTGTAGAAGCAGCAGCAATGTTATTAGACTTGTACATATCAAAACCACGCAGCTTTCCACTTGATACTAGTCCATTACGGATAGAACCTTGCCCTGCATTGAAGTCGACTGACATTAATTTTGAACCAGACTGAGACAGTTGCTCATACCACGAAGGAGGAGCGACAAACCATCTTCCTTCTTCAGGAATGTTTTGCTCGTCTAACAATCTAGCCATAAATGCCATTACATCAAGAGGATCAGTTCCAGTACCATCAGAACCAGTAAGGTCGATAGAGTTAGAACCGCCTTGATGTTGCCCCATTGTTTGAGTAGCAGCAGAAGCGTCTGCACCTAATACGTGATCAGGTGAAGAAGTTGAGACACCACTAAACAATTCAGCAATAACACCTTCATCAAAAGCATCTTTAAGAGCGTAAGCTGCAGAAGAGGATGCGACCTCTTTGAAGTTTACGTGAGACATAGATTTCTCAATGTCATCTACTTTGAATTTAAAAGCGTTAGCGACATCAACAGTAAGGGTTTCTTCCATGTCAGTAAGTTTGGTCTGAGTAACATCTGCACCTCTTTCATACTGATAAACAGTAATCTCAGGTTCTTTGATAATACGTACAGTATCTCCGTAAGCTGTAATTTCACCTGCATAATCAGTGTTAGTGATTGCTTCTGCTACTGAGGCTTTTCTAAAAAAGTTAAGTACCTTCTTGGAATAAACCTTAGGCATGAAGAATGCATTAGTTTGTCCAGTTACGGAGTTCGCAAAGTTACCATTAGTATCAGTCGATTGCTCAAATAAAGCGTCCGATTGATTATAAGCCATTTTAAGTCACCTTTAAATGTTAATAGTTATACTTTAACCACGAACCCTACCTTCTTCAAGAGCTTTATCGATCTCTGCTTCGAGCCGATCAAACTCATCCATAGGTAGTGCTGCGATCTCCTCTTGAGTCCAAATTTTCGGTTCTGCTGTAGCATCTATCGTTGTAGTCTTTGTAGATACCATGTCCGCAGCCGTTGAGCTTGAACTCTTAGACTTCTTTTGAGTCTGTGTTTTCTCATTAGAAGCTAATCCCATGTCCTGTTTAAATAAATCAATTGCTCGACTTGCTAAACTAACATTGTTAGGATTATTATAAACCCATGCTTGAATATCTTCTGGTTGAGTCTTGGCCCAATTGTGAAATTCATCACTATCTCGAAGTTCTGAAAAATCAGGATGCTTATTATAAAGCTCTGACTCTGCTTCTCTTCTTAGGGCTGCTGCTTCTCTTTCTTGTAAAGCTGCAATCTTAGAATTTAATTCTTCGACTTTGGCTTCACTTTGTAAGTGTGAAACAGTTTCAACCACATCATAAACATCAGGATATTGTGCTTTAAATTGTTCAAGTTCTTCGACAGTTTTTGGAGCTTTGTACTCAGGTCGTGAAGCGGTTGCTTCTTGAATAAGTTCTTGCTCTCTGCTTCTAAACTCATTAAGCTTACTATCGTAATGCTTTTTCAAGTCATCGTACCTTTTTTTATAGTTAGGCTGTGAATAAGGTTTAGTTTTTTCTACTGGTTGTTCTTCTACTTGTTGATCACCTTCTTCAACTTTTTTAGTTTCTCTAGGTTCAACAAATAAACTGTCAGCAGATAAACCTGCTTTAGGCATAACATCTTCCGTATGCCATGATTTTCTCATGTTGTACGGATTAGGTACTGGTTCATTTTGTGCTTCTTCTGTAGAAGCTACATTTTCATTTTCAGTCATTTTTACTCTCCTTCCTTTGTGCTTACTCTACCGAAGGTGGCTTATTCCAAGAACGTCTTCTTTATAAGTGCTTTCCCAAGTAAGGTGGCATCAAAAGGTATTTTACTTTTTTAAAATGTAGAGGGCTGTCTGACTAGGACAGGTGGCTCTACGGTTAATTAGGAGACGAATAGTGAATTACGAGGATTCAAAGCAATCATAGATTCGCTCACTTTTTTATCAGCTAAAGACTTAGGCATTAAACTACCTTGTCGTTCTTTAGGCTGAACAGAACGAACTATTTCTTCGTCTTCTTCTTCCTCTACGTTTACATATCCGCCAACCTGCATTGTTCGTCTCATTTCTTCATCAGCTTCCATTTCGGCTACTTCCATCAAACCTTGTAGGTTATCAGGACCAATTTGGTTAGCTGCTTTAGAAGTCATAACGAACTCTCCATCCGATAACCTTGCAGGTATCGAATCTGATACTCCAGATCCTGGTCCTTCAACAGGGCCAGCACCTGAAAATTCTGAAGCTGTTTCAATTACTTTATCAAAAATTACACTTAACATCTCATCTTCGTTAAGTTTTTCAAATAAATAATCTTCTTCTTCTTGACTTAGTGATTCATTTATCACAAAGTCCATATAATCTTCTTCCATTTCTTCATCAGGCAACATTTCAGGCATAGGCTCTTCTTGCATTGGCATTTCTTCTTGTTCTTCCATCATCATAAGATCGCCCATCTGATCTTCTACTTCACCGCCTTCTTGTTTTTGTTGTCTTTGTGCCTCTTCTGCTAACTGATTAAATCTGTTTCTAACATCTTCTTCAGTAAACTGTTCAGCAAAAGAACCAGTTCTTGAAGCGTTTTTGTAAATCTGAGTAATAGCATTGTCTATCATGTCTTGTGGAGCGCCAATATAGTTTTTTAAACTTTTATCTACGTTTTCTCCTAGTTTTAGCTCATATTCTGTATATCCGTCTTCGGTTCTAGGTTGTAATTGTCCTTCAATAACTTCTTTTCCTGTTGCTTTTTTAATTCTAGGCTGATACATAAAAGAAGGATCGTATCCAAAATCTAAAGGATTTTTTGCTTCTGTTTTACCTACGTTTTTATACAAGCTAGGAAGAATATTACTTATAATACTTTTTATTCCTGTAGCCATTTATTTCTCCTCTTCTTTTCTACTTGTAGCTTCAGCCACTTGTTCCTTCAACTGCTCTAATTGTGCCAGAGAATTGATCTTCCCCTGACTGCGGTACATTTCCAATTCCGATGTTGCCACCACCAGTGCCTGTAACTCCAACGTCTTGCGGTTGTTGAGGTGTTCCAGCAGGGCTTCCCATAGGATTCGGTTGTTCACCAACGGCAGCAGTTTCGTTGCCAGTGTTTTGTCCAACATTTTGCATTCCTATAATTTGTGCCATAATAGCTGCTTCCTCTGGATCATTGAGTATTTCTTCAGGATCAAGATCCAAACTATAGGCTAGTTCACTTACTAATTTAGAAATCTTAACAAATGGTGCAACAGCAGGGCTTTGTGCAGTTTGTAAGAACATTGTCAACCTTTGGCTTCTTACTTCTTTTTGCATCAAGCTATTTGTTCCCATAGCATTAACTTCTAAATCTCCTTCGATTCCTAATTTACCTTCCATAAATTGCATATTCCATTGAAAGTATGCTTCACCTAAAGGTTTTAATAAGAAATCATCTAAATTCTTTACAACTGTTTTAATGTTTAGACTAGCTGCACCTAGTAGCATTGACATACCAGAAGCAGTTCTTGTCATGCTTTGTACACCTGTTTGTCCGTGTGAATAACTAGGAATACCTGTCTGCTCATCTGCCAACTGTCTAAATTTGTCAAACATCATCATGTTTTCTGTTGATGTATTAGGAAATTTTAAACCGTGTACTGCTTGTCCTGGCATTCCTGCTTGTCTGCGGAATATTTTTCCAGGATATATTTCCATTGACTGACCGCCTACAAGTGCTGATTCGTCTACATCAAACACCAAAGAGCCTGCTAAAGCTAGATTGTCAATTGCCATACGAGCATGGCCATTCATAATCTGTTGAGCATCATCCATATTTTCTGCTACACCAATACCAAAGAAACTATAAGGATTTCTTTCAAAAGGAAAAGCATGATACGGAAGTCTGTGTGGTGTAAAAGGATTAATTACAACCCTAAGAAGTTGACCATTACAAACCCAAGCATTAATTTGTACTTCGTCTAAATCATCTATGCTATCAGGAACATCGACACCTGCTTCTCGCATATACTCGGCATCCATTATTCCCCAATACTCAAGAACCTCATATTTATCTGATCCGTATGATTTGTCTTGTTCATCATCACGAAGTTGAGTATCGTAATACTTGTCTTCATAGTTAGCGCCTAACATAAGTGCTTCTCTGATAGCGTCTTTATCAAAATAAGGCATTTTGCGCAAAGCACGAAGCTGACTTTTGTTTAATTTGTGTCTATGAAGAACATATTCACATTCTTCTATGTTTGTTGCTGAAGGATCAGGAAAGAAATCCCAAACACTTACAAATTCTATTCTAGGTACTCTAACATCTACAGGAGCGTAAGTCCTTTCTCCATCTTCTCCTTCATCCCAACGACTAAGAGTTTTATTAAAATTAAATGGTCCTTTAACAATTCCTGTTCCTAATAGAGCAGCTTCTAATAAAGCATTTCTTATTTCTGAAGATCCTTTTGACTCTTCTATCTGATCATGGATTAATTTTTCCATTCTTCTAGAAGCTCTTTGAGCAGGTTTAATTTCTATTTGATCAGGAAGAGGACTACTTCCTTCAACTAAAACATCTGCTGCTTCTTCTTCTAAAAATTTACCAGAGTTAAAAGTAGCTCCTGGTTTTAAAGTTTTTCCGTCTCCTTCATATCCGACATCAAAAGGACTTTCAATCGTATCTTCTTCTTGTGCAATGCTTGTTTCTATTCCTGGAGTTGGATTTTGAGTGTCTAAATGTGCAAACTCTGCTATTCCTTCTGGCATTTTTGTTTCTTTAACTCCAATAGGAAATTTATTTGCTCCAAAAATTACTTCAACTAACTGTCCAAAAGCTGCTAAAACTTTTGTTTTTGTAATCTTTACAAATACTTTAGACTTTTCTGATTCTCTAAATCTTATTTTTTTATCGTATAAACCTCTGTAATTTCTATAAGCTGTTAGCCACCTGCTTTCATGAGAAATTCTTGCAGTTTCTGCATCTGAAAAACGATCTTGTATAATTCCTACTAAGTTTAATTTTTGATCTTCTTCAAGTAAAAGAGCTTTACCTTGTTCGCCTTCAATATCTCCAAAAAAGACATTATCTGCGTTGTCTATAAATGTATTATCGTTTTCTGCCATATTTTAATATCCGAAATCTGGATCTATTGGATTGTATATAGATTCTTTTTTTAGTTCTCTTATGCGCTGTAAAGGATCGTTGATTCTTGGTCTGCTCATAATTAAATAACGTAGCGCATCGTATGCATGATCTGATGCATTCGTATCTACGTCTTCAGGTTTAGTCTTACTCAAAGGAATACTTTGTAGTTCTCGAATCAAGTTAGGACAAGTGTTAAAAATTTGTAATTTAGGTCGGCTCCCACTATTCTGAACTTTCAAATATTCATGAATTTGAATTTTACCTTGTATTCTATTTTTATCTGCTCTTCTTAGCTTGTGACCAAGTTGTTGAAGTGTTTCTCCAACAGTAGGACCAGTTGTTCCTGTTCTAGCCCAAGCTGCCGTATCTAGTACTCCTTGTACTGAAAACGGATCTTCTACTTCCATTTCAGTTATTATACGACCTAAATCGAGTCCTGTCAAGTTTTTTTTGTATAATTCTCTGTAAATTATTAAAGTTCCATCACTTCTATCTATTGCTCCCCATAGACAACAGCTTTCTGAAGAGTAACCATAATCAATACCTTTTACCCTTTCCCAAGTAACAGGAAGAAAGAAAGGCTCAATAACATGGACTGTTGGATCAAACTCAACAAAGGCAGCACCTTCAGCAACATCCCAATTACCTTCCAACAGTTGTCTTCGTTGTATGGGAGGAAGAGCTTTAAGCATTTGCTCGTATCTTCCGTCTTTAGCTAGATAAGGATTATCATCTAACTTTGCAGGAATAAACTTTCTTGTCAAACCATCTGAACCTACAAAGCTTTCGTTTGTTTCTGATGGTTCAATGTAGCGCTTTTTAACCCAATTTGCGCCTACACCACCAGGATTGGCAGTACATCTTAAATAAGGTTCTATTTCAGGATCTGTTGTTCTTAACCTTGAAGCCAGATAGTTCCAACCAAACTCAGTCGGAAGGTGAGTAATCTCATCAAAACCTATCCAACTATATGCTTGGCCTTGATAACGATAAACATCTGCATCTCGTTCTAAGAATCCAAACTCTATTTTTGCACCGCTTGGAAAGTTCCATAACTTCTCGACTTCACGAAACTTACATCCTGGAAAAGCTTGCGGATATAATTCACGAGACTTGTCTATTAGCTCACGTAGTTCAGGCATAGACCTTCTTAATATTAAAGCACGATGAGCAGCTTTATGTGCATATCTTAAAGGATCAACTAACATAGCATAAGACTTACCGCCTCCTGCTGCTCCACCATATAGCACATCTTTTTCACCTGCTGCAAGGAAATCTGTTTGTGGTCCTTCATTCGGATGAAAGACTACATTTTCCTCTTTGTTTTCTTTTATTTCTTGTTGTACGCTTGGAGTAAGCTGTTCTATTTCTGTGTCTAATACAACTTGATTATTTGTTTTATTATCAAGTTTATTTAAAACTTTTGTTTGTTTTTTTAAACTTTGTTTTTGATTCGATATTTGAGTTTGTAATTTTTTTATTCTTTTTTTCTTGTTGTTTACTGCTCTTCTAGCATTTATTTTTGCTTTTGTTTTAGAGTGATAATGATAATTACTTTTAGATCCTTTTGGTCTACCTGCTTTCTTTTTAGGTGTTCCGTCTTTTTTTAATTTAAATGTAACACCGTCTTTTTCAGTTTGATAGTTTTCAGGATATAATTCCCAATCTTTCTTGTCTTGTTCCATATTTTTTATCTATGATTTTTTTAAGGCCTGCAGGACTGATTGATCTTCCTGTATTGTTTTCTAACAAATAACAGCCATCTCGTAAAGACAGCCCTTCATTTACAACCATTTCTTCAACGGCCTTTAATGCTTCAAGCTGTTCTTGAATAGGAGTTAAATGTTCTTTGTCTTCGGATAAACTGTATCCGAAAGGAACAGTGGAGCTTGTTCTACGTTTTAAGTTGATATTATTTTTATTCAATAAACTATGCCCTGTCTGTTCCCATTCGTTTTTGCGCCAAATTTTTGTCATTTCTTTTTCTTAGTTGTTCTTTTCTTTTTTTTGCTATGTAGTCCGTGTTTAGCGTGTTGCTTTCCTTTTTTAGTGGCTGCTCTTTTTTTTCTGTTTGCTGCTGCTAATTTTTTACGACCTGCTGCAGTTGATTTAAGTTTTTTAATTTTTGCTGCAGGAGCATACACTTCTCCAGTTTCAGAAGATTTTTTACCGCTAGGAGTTCTCCATTTTTGTTTAGTCCATTTCTTTAAAGACTTTTGAGATGCTTTCAGTGCCATTTATCTATAACCTCCACCTTTAGCTTTGTATAGTTTAGCAAGCATTTGAGCTTTACGAGCAGACCATTGACCTGCTTTCCCACCTTTTGATCCTGCTTTAATTTGTTGAAACAGTCTTTTTCTTAGCGTAGGCTTAGTATAGTTGCCTGCTTTATTAACTGTTGATTTCTTTTTTGTTGTTTTCTTTTTAGGCATTTTTCTTTTTTCTTATAGCTGTTTTGTAAGCTTCGTTCTTTTTAGTTTTAGGATCATCTTTAACGAAATGTCCTTTTTTATTTCTAGCACGTACTTTAACTTTTTCGTAACCAAGAAACTTAGTCTTAAACCAATCGGTTAATCCTATGTTCCAAAAGTTCATTGTTCTGTCGAAATTATCTTTTACTTTTTTAGTTGCCATTACGCTACAAACTCCTGCCCTTCTTGCCAAGAACAACCTGTTAGTCCTCCAGCTTGTAAGGCTTTTAATGTTCTAATTATTTCATCTACATTACGACCAGTATCTAAAGCATTCACTGATACATGCTGTATAACTTGATCAGGATCTACAATAAAAGTTGCTCGTAAGCAAACACCTTCTTGATAGGCAATAATGCCTAAATCATCAGACAAAGACAAACCACAATCGGCTGCCAATGGATGTCTAATACCGTTAATAAGAGAATTATTTTCTTTCCAATTAAGTTTGCAAAACTCATTGTCACCGCTTATTCCCATTACAAATACACCCTCATCGACTAGCCGATCCATTTCAGCAATCTCTGTTGGGCATATGAATGTAAAATCTTTTGGATAAAAATAAAACACAGACCAGTTTTCTTCAAAACCGTTGTATTTAATTATTTCATTATTTTCGTTGACTCCGTCTAAATGAAAGTCAGGAAATATATCACCTACTGTTAGCATGTTGTTTCTCTCTTATTATTACCATTTAACTTTGTTTGCCCAATACGCTGCAGACATCTTTCCTTTTGCAATGTTCTTAGCGTGTCGAGCTTTGAAACTTTTACGTCTTGCTTTTTCACTTTTTGACTTAGGACTCTTACCAGCACCGCTTACACCTTGCTGTCCAAAGCGTATAAGTTTTAAATTGTGTCCTTCTTGTGCTAAAACAATATGTGATTTAGTAGGATGTTTAGGAGTTCTTTTTGGTTTGTTGACTCCTTTTAATCCGTGTTTTTTAATTAAACTTGCTCTTCTTGTTTCGTGTGCCATATTAATTTAACTCCTCTTTTTTCCAACAATTTAAATTTGCAGCGACAGTTCGCCTTTCTCCTTCACCAAAGAACGGATAGACCATGTGTTGCATCCAAGATGGAAACATTAACTGTCTGCCGACTTTAGGCTGTAATGTAATCGATTGTGGTGGTCGCAACCTTTCAGAATTCATAATCTCGTTACGACCATAAGTAAAAGCCAAGAATCCATCACAAGCACCTGAGGCATTGTATAGACTGTAGTTTCTTTCGTTGCCTTTTTCTATTTCTCCAAACTTTCCTATTTGTTCTGGAACCATTGTCCAACAAGTTGTACTAATTCCCATAAGTGTTTTAGTGCCGTGATCGTGTATTGGATTGTAGTCTCCTTCAAAGCTGTGTACGGACCACAGTTCATCAATGTCTATTGTACGTGAATCAAACTGTGCGCCTGTAATATCCATAAATGCATTAACATAATCTGCACCCATTAATGTTATAAAGCGATAATAGTCCATTAATAATGGATGCTTGTGATCCATGAGTAGTTGTTCGCCTTGATGTATTTGTCCAACTAATGTGCCTGCTAATGATTTCTTTTCTGCTGTTTCTTTGTATTCGTCTAAATATTCGTTTAAATTAGATACTATCTCGTCTGGTAATTGACATTCTAACATAATCACTGCAGGAAGAGTATGCACCTGCATGTTTAACTTCTTTTGGTCTATTTCCATACGAGCTTGATTCCTCTGCGTTCTAGTTCTTTTAATACTTTGTGTTTTTTCTTTTTAGGCGAAGACTCTTTGTTTAAGTAGTCTATTAATTCTTGTTTCGGTACTGCCTTCATATAGTGCCGTATTGTAGCAGTCTTGCCTGTACGTCTGTCGTAACTTTTTTCTGTTGGTCTGAATTTAGTAGGCATCTTAGTTTAAGTATCTGCTTTTAAGACAAGCTCTATCGTGTCTGTCTTGATTAAATCTTCTAATTGTAGGATCAACCTCGTTGTACCATATGAAAGGAAAAACCGCATGTACTGCTATACGTAAAGCCAAACAACCTAAACGAATAGCATACCATATAGCAACTCCCATGTGTTCAAAGTATCCTTCGTTGGCTTCTTTTAAATGCTTAAAATTAATATCTGGTTTCTTCATTTTCATATTTATTTTTTAGCCATTTTAAATGTAAGTGATAATAATCTTCAAAGTTTTCATAAGGAGGTAATCCGCTTCTGTGTCTTTCTAAACAATTCTCATCGTATAGGTTTCTACACCATTTCCTAAACATTTCATAATCATCACTCTTTATTGTCATCTTGTTCTGTATATTCTCCTTCAATTACGGTTACTTCTTTCTTGGCTGGTAATATAAATACACCACCGTTTGTTTTATGATCTACTTCTACTCGTTCTTTTTTAACAACACCTACTCTATCTAAGATTGCTTGTGCAGCTTGTAGTTTGTTTCCTATTTGAGGAATAGGCGCATCCGTGTTCATGATATCTACTAGTTTAAAGGCAGCTTCAGGTGCGCTGTTCGCCAAAACATCCGTTGCGAGATCTATGATCTCATTTTTCAAAGATTTGACAACTTGATAATGGTTTCCACTGTATCCTGCTAGTTCTGCGGCTTTCTTTGGGTTTCCATTTGTTTCAACTAAATAATCCAAGAACTTCTGTTGTTTATCGGTAAGCGTCTTGTTACTGTCTTTGGGTTGTAAGTATGTGTTTGTCATTATGTTTTCATATTATAGGACTGGTAAACAGATTTGTCAAGTTATTTTTTAACTTTTTTAACTTGACAAATTGTAAAATGAGATATATACTATAGTAACACCCCCCAAAGGTTTAGCATTCATTAGGCCTTTTATAAATATTAAGCGCATTTTATACTGGTTAAC
>CEUT01022692.1_pt1 | contig 13174 bp, 32 predicted proteins | sample 531401 | NCBI WGS metagenome assembly CEUT01 (sample SAMEA2622821, study PRJEB7988) | marine metagenome | biome: marine biome (ENVO:00000447); feature: surface water layer (ENVO:00002042); material: "saline water (ENVO:00002010), including plankton (ENVO:xxxxxxxx)" | depth 5 m | reverse complement strand
AAAATGGCGAAAGAACAAGCTATTATTGTTGATGTAGATGGTACATTAGCAGATATGAAAGGTATTAGAGGACCTTTTGAGTGGGACAAAGTTCATCTTGATAGACCTCATCAAGATGTTATTAATCTTGTTATTGATTTAGCAAGTGTTGAACATGAGACATATGAAGATATTAATCCAATAGATGAATGTCCTAATGGATGTCAACCAGATCCAACAGGTTGGAATGGTAAATACAAAATTATCATTACTACAGGTAGAGATGGTGTTTGTGAAGAGGCAACTAGACTATGGTTAGCAAAACATAGAGTACCCTTTGATGACTTCTATATCAGAAAAGCAGGAGACTTTAGAAAAGATAACATCATTAAGTCTGAGATCTATATGGATTATATCAGACCTAAATATGATGTTAAATTTGTCATTGATGACAGAGATCAGGTTGTTGATATGTGGAGGTCATTAGGTTTACGGGTATTACAAGTAGCACCAGGAAACTTTTGATAATAGGAGTTGGCAGTAATCTCAGCGTAACAAAACTGCCATTTTTATTTACTTTAAATATTTTTATTTTACTATGAAAACTATAGTTTTACTTATTTTCAAGCTTATGCTTGATGCAGGAGTAGTTGTCCCAATGAATCAGGACAATGAAGGTAGAGAACTCTACACATTATTTCCAAATGCTAATTCAGTAGCATTTGATGGAGTAGGTCTAACAATACTTGATCTTCAAGAAGAAGGTGTTGAAGGAGCTACAGAAGAATTTGCTTTTATGTATTTAGATGAAGGCTTGCGGTTGCAAGGTATATCTAATACTGATAGAGCATTTTTGTATAATTACTGTTATAAAGGAGAAATCCTAAATTGGATTGAAACAATGGAGTTTCAGTACAATGAAGAATATCCAGATACTTATCAATAATCTTAAATTTTATTTAAAAATGGAAGAAGTTACTATATATTACTTATACACAGTTAATGGAAAGGAGTATTTTACTCCAAATAAAGACCTTGCTTTTAAAAGAGCAGAAGAAGGCACAGAAATTAAATTTAAAAAATATCAAAACATTATTTAAAAATTAGAAACTATGATTAATCCTATGATTGAAGAGATACAGCATTTACATTTAGCTGTACATAATGAAGAATTAAATGAAGAAGGCTTTGAAGACAAGTATGATTGTACATTAACTATGACTACTATAGATTCAATAAGAGCTGAGTTATTAATGTTGCATCACAAAATGATGCATGGACAATTTGGTATGTTTAACGCTGATGATTTATAAAATTATGAAAAAAGAAGTATTAATACCAGTCGTGTGGTTTACTGCAGCCACTTTAATTGCAGTACTATTAGTTGGGTGTAAATCAGTTCATTGCGATGCATATGGACACAATAATATAGAAAATGGGATATTATCAGAAGATGAAACAAGCAGCTAAAGATGTGAAGGCTTATGAAAGTTTACATAAAAGACTTACTTGTCCAGAATCTAAAAAATGGATTTATAGCAAGTTAGAGTCATCAAAAAGTAAATATCATTTAGAAAGATTTTCATATCATGCATCTATATCACTTATGATATTTGCTATTGCAGGTATATGTGGAATACTATTAGTTTATTTTAAAGACTTTTTTAAGTGAAGAAGAGTTAAGGTTGGAGATGTAATGTCTCCAGCCTTATACTCATAAAAACAAAACTATGAATTTAAAAAAAGTAAACATTAATCTTACAGAAGAAGATATAGGTATAATGGTTGAGAATATCTGTAAAGAAATACAGAATACTCAAAAATCAAATAATATTACAGATTTATTTACAGAACTTTTATTAAAAAATGTAGAAGCATGTAATTTATTTGTTCAAGTTATGTTAGGTAATGGTTTACCAGAAGCATTACGTAAAGGAGATATAGTTAAATGTTCATGGGATAGACTTAAAATGGGTCTTTCAGATTCTGACAAGATACATGAAGAACTTGTTAAAAATGATTTAATAAGTGATGATATGGTTATTTGTAGGATAGAAACATTTAGAGGTTATACAGAATATTTCCCTTATACTATACAGTTTAAATATGGAGAAGATTTATATGCATCTTGTAGTATGGGATTTGATGATGTGCATCCTTAAAAATATTATATTTTAGTCGAATATATGCTTGTAGCAAATGACAAGGGAAGGATCTTAAAACATTTTTCCCTTGTTAGCTATATAATGCCAAATTTTTATTGTTTGATAGTTAACTTTTAAAAATTTATTGCGTACTTAGTGTATATGAATTATCAGTTACCAAATGGCAAAGTGGTCTATTTATCAATAGATGAGTACTTATCCTTAACTGATGAAGATATTCAATACCTTATAGCATGTGACTATGGTGATGTAATCACAAATCCTTTTAGTGGTTCTGCGGTTGATACTAAAAAGAAACCAGAAGAAATAGAACCAAGAGAATTTTTGGATGATTCAGATGATGAAGATTTTCCAAATTTAGATATAAATTTATCAGATTTATCTTAATGTAATATGACTTATTAAAGTCCACTTACTTGCATTTAGCAGTGTGCAAGTATAGTATCTAGCTGCTATCAATTTATTTATTTATTTATTAAAAATTCAATTATGAATTCAAAAGTTAAAGTAGTAGCAAATGCTACAACAGGAGCGATTGTTAATGTATCAGAAAACAATCCAGATTATGCTTACATTAGATTAGAGCAAACAAAAGCAATTGTAGATGATAATGGTTTTTTAAAAAATAGAACTATTTCTGCACTATTGCAAGGTGATACAACTGAATTACGTGATTTAAACTGGTTTGCAGGACAAGAAGTTCCTGGTAAAATTTGTATTAAAGAATCATTAGAGGCTTTTAACTCTAAAAATCCTGATAGAGATCTTAAAGTAGCAGGAGAAACAGGTATTGTTTGTACTGTTGAAGGTTCTCCTATTTATCGTAAAACAATTTGGGATCCAACAGGAACCAAAGCTGAAAGTTTTGTTCAACATGATAATGTTGAAGAATTGCGTGCAGCTTATGAAGCACAAAAAGTGAGTGGGGCAATTAAGCCAAGTGAAGAATTCTCTATAGGAGGATAATTATAAATTTTAATGGTTACAGATAAAGGGTCAGCAATGGCCCTTTATCTATTTATGAATTTAATAAAAAAAGTTGTATATGAGTTCGACTAAAAAATATAAATTTGAATACTCTGGTAAATTAGAAGAGTATCAGTTGTATAAGAAAAATACTTATACAAAGTATGAGACAGATAAATATTCTCAATATCAAAACTTTCTATATAAGAGAGCTTTGTATGGTCTTAAGTCTTTACCTACTGAAGAGGTAGAAAAGATGAGTAAACAAAAGAAAATCAGGATTAACAGGGTGCATAGAAGAGCACAACGTGTTATAAATGAAGCTAAACAAAGAAAAGTAATAGCAATTACTAATAAAATGTTTAGCAAATGGTTTCCTGATACTGTATTTACCAACTTTATGTTAAATAATACAGAAACTGATTACAAATTTAAGAATACTCTAAATTTTAAAGATTTAAATATTGATAAAGATGGAATAATTCGTATATTTATGAAAGAAGGAATCTTAAGTTCAAACTTTTTAAATTTAACAAGAGATCCTAATCAGTTACCAAGGCTAAAAAACAATGTATAAAAGTCAAGAATTATCAAAAATTGATCAAGAGTTCTTTGATCTTACTAAACAATTTGATTTAGAAGATTGGAGAACTTTGAGAAATGATAATTATTGGTGGGTAGAAACATCATATGGTACTAAAAGACCAAGAAGCACTTATGAAAAACTTGATCTTATAAGACACTATGTAAATAAAGGTGTTCCAAAATGAAACCCAAATTAAAACAATGTGATGGTTGTCAGAAGATGACTGTTATATGGAAGAACCATGAGGGTAATAGATATTGTAAATATTGCTGGAGTTGCCACAAAAGCAGTACTAACAAGCCACAAAAACCAAACAAGTCTATTATCCCTCGTGTTTCTGCTAAAAGAAAGAAAAAAGATGCAGAGTATCTTAAGTTAAGAGAAAGGTATCTTAAAGATAATTCCCTATGTAAAGTTAAAGTAAATGGATGTAGTCAACAGGCTACTGATATTCATCATACTTATGCAGGTAGTAACCGTGATACTTATTATTTAATACAAAGTACATGGATTCCTGTATGTAGGAATTGTCACAACTGGATACATGATCATCCAGAAGAATCAAGAGTTATGAATTATTTAAAATGAATTAAAAGTTATGAAGTTATCAATAAAACACACAGACAGTTATAAGAAGTTCTCAATTTTACCAATGAATAGAGAAATTAGATCTAAACATGTAGAAGAATTAGTAGACAGTATAAGAAATATGGGCATTATAAGACCTGTAGTTGCGTGTCAAACTAATGTTATAGAAGGTGAAGACAAGTTATATATAGTTGATGGTCAACATTTAGCCACAGCATTAGAAAGAGAAGGTATGTCAATACCGTATACTACTATTAAAGTAGAAGATGAACAAGAATTAATACATAAAATGGGTAAGTTGAATAATTCATCTAAATCATGGGTATTAATTGATTATGTTAATGCATATAAATTTTGTAATAATGAATATAGAAAACTTTTAAAGTTTAAAAATCTATATAACTTGGAAATAATGATGGTTGCTACAATATGTAGAAATGAATATTCTATTGCATCTAGTAGTCAAGCAATTAAAGGAGGAAGTTTTGAAGTTTCTAATCCAAAAGCAGAAGTAATGTGCAAAGACTTTAGTGATATATTTCTTAAACTGACAAATGTTGATAGATCTGTTAAATTTTCATTTTTGAATGCTTTTATTCAATCATATGATAAAATAACTCAAGATGAAGTAATAAATAATTTAGATAAAAATCTTAAAAAGATTAAACTTATTGCTAATCTTGAAGATGCAAAGAATTTTATAAGATCAAAAGTATTTAAAATTAAAAGTTAAAATGATACGTGAAAATCAAAAAATAGATGAACCCTCTACAACTTTAGTAAGAGCAAAAGGTGATATGTTATATGATAATCATAGACAATATGAGAATCCAAACATTATTGAAGTTAGATTAGAAGGCAAAGAAGCTTTATATGCTGCTATTGTTACAGCAAAAGCTCTTGCTACAGAAACTGCAAAACCTTTATGGTATAGAGTTATAAATTATTTAGAAGAAAAATACAAGATAAAGTATGGATAGAGATAAAGTACAAGCTGAAGCTCTAAAGAAAACTATAGGTATTAACAGATGTGGTTTAGCACTAGCTACAGGTGTCGGTAAGACACTTGTAGCACTAAATCATTTAGAGAATCATTATTCTCCTATGTTAAACATATTAGTAGTTGCACCAAAACTATCAATTTTTGATAGCTGGAGAGCAGAAGCAAGGAAGTTTGATAAAGAAAAGCTTTTAGTAAGAGCTACATTTACAACTTACTTAAGTTTAAATAAACAAAATCCCAAGGACTTTGATATAGTATATCTAGATGAATGTCACAGTTTATTAGATTCTCATAAAGAATTTTTAGATAACTATAATGGTAAGATTTTAGGTCTTACAGGTACACCGCCCAAGTATCCCAAGTCTGAAAAAGGTAAATTAGTAAATGAATTTTGCCCAATTGTATATGAATTTGTTACTGATAGTGCTGTAGATAATAATATTCTTAATGATTATCAGATAATTGTACATGAGCTTGAATTAAGCACAAAAAATAATTATCTAGTAGAAATGAAGAATAAAAGTTTTAGAACTTCAGAACAAAAGAATTATGGATACTGGTGTAACAGAATTGATTCTGCATCAGGCCCATTGCACATTTTACGTGTAATGAGAATGAAAGCTATGATGGAGTATCCAAGTAAAGAAATATATGCTAAACTTTTATTTGCCAGCATTGAAGAAAAGTGCATTTTATTTGCTAATACACAAGATCAGGCTGATAGATTATGTCAGTATAGTTATCACAGTAATAACATAGACTCAGAAGCTAATCTTGAAATGTTTAAAGATGGTTTAATTAATAAATTATCTTCTGTAATGCAATTAAATGAAGGTGTAAATATTCCAAATCTAAGACAAGGAATTATTATGCATGCATATGGTAATGAAAGAAAAGCACAACAGAGGATAGGAAGATTACTGAGGCTTAATCCAGATGAAAAAGCTATAGTACATGTATTATGTTACAAACATACTGTAGATGAAAAGTGGGTAAAATCAGCATTAGAAACCCTAGATCAAAGTAAAATTAAATGGGCAGATTATAAGGTTAACCTGGGCTAGAGGCCGAATTCTCATTAAAAATTAGTATATTATTATATGGATGAATCTAAAACACATAAGATAACTTTGTATAATGATGATGTACTCAGTTATGATTACATCATTGGATGTTTGATTAAAATATGTGGACATACACCTATTCAAGCAGAACAATGTGCAATAATTGCACATAATAAAGGTAAGGTAGATATTGCATCAGGATCTTTTGATAGAATGTATGAAATTTTAGAAACATTAGATTACGTAAAAGTAGAAGCAAGTATTGAAGCATATGAAAGCAATTTGCATAGATAGTAGTAATAAACCAGAGGGTATTTCAGATTACGAATGGATTGAGGAAGGAGTAGTATATACTATTACTGAAGTTGTTGAATTAGCCTTACAAAAAGGTAAGTTAGGAGTTGCTTTTGAAGAAATACAATTAACAGATGCATCTGCTCCTTACAAATATTATTCTTTAGAAAGATTTCTTATAATTCCAGAAAATTTTGGTATTCGATTTGGTGATATAACTGAGTTAGATTTAAATAATTTACCTGAAAGAAATTTTACAAAACTTAAGAAAGAAGTTGATGCATATGAAGAAGATGCAGATCTGACAAATTCAATTTAAAATTTATTTATGAAAGATGCTGGTTTAACAATAACCATGTATCTTGTAGCATTATACTTTATAGTAGGTCAAATATTTATGGTCTATTTTTGGTATATGATTGCGCAAGTACATGGTTTTATGTACACATTATTTATTGGACCTTTTGAAGCTGAAATTAAAGGGCTTCTTTGGCCGTTTTTTATTTAAATTTTTCAAAATATGGGAAGAATGAAAGAAGTATTTATAGAAATTTGTAATGCCAATAATGGTCAACTACCTGGAGATTTAACTGCAGGTGATGTTATAAGAATGAAAGAATTAGAAATTTATAATTGGGAACAGTATGAAAAAGAACTCAAAAAGGAGAGAAATACTTATACAGAAGATGAACTTAAACTTATTTCAGAGGCAAAAGAGCTTGAGAAACAGAAAGAAAAAGATCCATTCTAATAAAGTTTATATAAATAATGAGTGGGGCAATTAAAGTTCAAAAAACTAAGACTTTAGTTACAAAAGACAATAACAATAGTGCTAACTGTATAGCACCAAATCTAGTATATGGGTGTTTTGGTGGTTGTGTAGATACCTATTGTTATATGTCTAGGTATAATGGTCATAGAGTATTTGTAAATGAGAATGTAGATGATATATTTAATTCTGTTGTAGAATGGGAAAAAGGTTTTACCAAGGTACCTGATCAGCAGGATCCTGTGTATACTATGGTAGATATTGCATGTAACACTGATTTAGTGCTAATGCAAAAGTTTTTACCTGAACCTTTAATAGATTATCTTAAAAGATATGATAATCATCCTACCTTAAATTCAACTATGGCAACTAAGTATCCTAGTTTGTTGAAACTTGACGTCAAAAAGTTCAACAAAAAACCAAGGGTAAGAGTTAGTTTAATGCCACAAAGATTTGCAGACGTGTTAGAGCCTAAGATGCAGAAGGTTGCAAGAAGGATTCCTGAAATTAATAGACTTAAGGACCTTGGGTGGGAAGTGCACGTTAACTATAGCCCTCTTGTTTTCTACAAGAAATGGAAACAAGACTACAGTGAGTTGTTTAAGATGGTAAAGGATGTAGCAGGAGAAAATAAATGTGAGGTAATTGCATTAACTAATCATGCTAATCAAATGGCACGGTCTTCTGCAGAGGCCAAAGAATTAATGAGCCTGAGCTATGAAGTAAAAAACAGTTCAGGTGTTATGAGATATCCTTTGAAACATAAAACAAGGTTACTTGAGGAGTTTAAAGAACTTTACTCACAGTACTTTGATTTAGATACAATAAGGTATATCTTTTAACTGATGCACCCATAGCTCAGATGGATAGAGCAACTGCCTTCTAAGCAGTAGGTCTTAGGTTCGACTCCTAATGGGTGTACTATGAATGAAGCAATAGATTTATTAAGAAAGTTGGAAATAGCTATTAGAGATGGTGAAGACATCAAAAAGCAGTTAATACTTCTTGCAAGTATTAGAATATTAATTAGTAATTCAAAAAATGAAAAATCTCGTTAACTTTACATTGATTTGGATAAGTCAAAATTTGGCTATTCCTTTTTGGATAATAGGACATGTACATTTATCAACTAATATTTATGAAGATATACATGAAGTATTAGCATCAATAGGAATGAATATAATTGTTCTGATAGGTTTTATTTTAGATTATAAAAATTCAAAAAAAAATGGAAACTAACATAGCAGATTGGATAGCATATTGGGATCACTTTAATAGAGATCTTTATATAGCTTATCTTATAGCAAAGCAAAATAATGAAAGTCAAGAAAGAATCAGGGAGAACCTGGAGTGACAGGCTATCTCCTATTAAATCTAGATTAGGTAGTAAAAAAGAACCTTATGTAGAAACTGAAGAGGAGATGCTTAAAGATAAAGAATATACTTATTCAACTTTAAGTATATCAGAAAGAAAAATGTTTAATAAATTAAAATCAACAAAAAATGGGAATAGACAATGAAATATTTGGCCACTACAGAGATAAGCTCAAAAAAGAAATCTTAGATAGGATAGTTTTTGAAGACTGGTCAAAAGAAGATAAAAGCTGTGAGATATGGAAAGATCCATATACAGATAAGAAGTATAAAGTTGAAGTAAAGATTACCAGAGACTGGGAAAATATGAAAGAACATGTCTAGTAGATGGAAAAGAGTGTTCAGACTAAACATATTTTGTTACAAAATAAGAATTTATAAAAGAAGAAAATATGAATAAGTTATTATTAGTAGCACTCTTATTAGTAGGGTGTACTGCTATAGAAGAAAATCAGAAAAAAAGTTTACTAAGAGATTCTGAATGGGATAAGGCTGAATTGATTGATGTAAAAACATATCAAACTAAAAGTGATGATAGATTTTTAGAAACTTTTGAAATGGATGGATATAAATTTGTAATATATTTTAATGGATATGGTAGTGCTATGCAGGCAATACCTTTAAATAATAATGCAGAGTATATTCGCATGTTAGAAGAAGAGAATCAATTATTAGGATCAAAATTAGCAGAATATGAGTAAAAGAATAAAAGCTGGATTAAGCAAAGCAGAATTAAATAAGTTAAGACAAGTAAAAGGTGTAGATAGTAACACTAATACAAGTATATATACCATAGACAATGAATTAATTGCTATGCCAAACATTACTGCCCTGATGGTGCATTTTGTAAAAAAGTATCCAAATGATGCTGACTTAGGAAAACATGTTAGAAATACAGTTATGTCATGGAAAGAAGAGTAGCAAATTTAGCAAGGAAGATTTGTCTAGAACATTTTGAAATATCAGCAAACTCTGGCACAAACTATTTATGGTTTATGTATATTGATGGAACAAAAAAGGGTACATTTAAACCTTTTATATTCTTAGCAGAATTACATTTACTATTATATCTTAATATTATGGAACAAGGTCAAGTTGATAATTGTATCAGTTTATTAAAATCTCCAGATAAAGAAAATTTATTTGTAGCATCTCAGGTAATTAACTTTTTTAGAAAAGAAAGGATTAAAAAGTTAGAACATTTTAATCCTAAAAAATTAGGCCTGTATGCTGATGCAGTGCGTGACTATGATACTAAAATTGTAAATATATCTTTGTGGAATAATGTACAAAAACTAGAAATAAATGAGTGAACAAGAAATACTTACATTAGGTTTTGAAAAAACTTATGTTAATGATGATGAAAGTCAAAATGGTTATGACTATTACTATTACCAAATAGAATTAATCAAAGATTTAGTATTATATACATCAGCCAGTGATGAAGTTGGAGCAGATGATGAGTGGGCTGTATATATGTCAGAACCAGACTGTGAGCTTTGGGATTATAAATTAGTAAAAGAATTAATAGATGTTTTCAGCAAAATTAAAGATGCAAGACGGGAAGTTGGTGTATCCAAAGAAAATGGATAAGCTTGCTTTTAAATTATTTACTGAAAAACTTTCTGAAGGACAAGAGGTAGACGTGTTTATGTCTATCTCTGAACCCAATGGAAGTGGTGCACAAATATCAAAAGTGCATAAATGTATACGTGAATTAGCCAAGGAAAGTGGTTATAGCTTTGATGATATGAAAAAGCTAGTAAAAGATAAAGCAGGGTTATTTATAGATGATAATTATAAATCCTTTGCTGATTGTGATAAAAGTGAATTAAGTATGGCTATTCAGGCTTGTATAGAAATAGGTGAATTTTACAACGTTAATCTTCACTAGTTGTTGGTTTTTGTTCAGCTTGTTTAGTGAGCTGTTCTTTTAACTGTTCAGGTGTAAACTCAGTTTCAAGATAAGCATCTGTTTCTATAGCTTGTTTTTCAATCTCACCAATAAGTAATGATAATGTATAAAATGTACGTTCATCATTATCCATATTTTCATACTTTTTAGAAACAATAGATTTTACAAACTCATCAGAACTCATTTCTTTATTAGTATATAACTCATTAAAGATGTTAAATAAAGCAGCTTTTGACATTAAGTAAAAAGTTTTATTAACTTTTATATTTAAAATAGCGTCATCTTTTAGCTGTCTTGATTTGATTTTCTGATCCATTATTTTTTAATTTTAATCAAATATAAACAAAATATGACAAAAACAATAGACATTGAAGAGATTAAACAAAAATTATTTAAAAAACTTGAACCATCTGGTTGGGCTAAACCTCTTAAATCTTTTATATTTAGTAGTGACTTTGAAGACATTTTAAAACATTTGATAAGAGTATCTAAAGATGGTAAAAGATTTACTCCTAAATTGAGTCAGCTTTTTAGAGCCTTTGAAGAATGTCCTTATAATGAACTTAAAGTAGTTATAGTAGGACAAGATCCATATCCAAAATTAGGAGTTGCAGATGGAGTTGCATTTAGTTGTAGTAATACAATGGAGCAACAACCAAGTTTAAGATTTATTTTAAATGAAGTAAATAGAACTATATATGATGGCGTAGGTCAGTCACATGATCCAGATCTTACAAGATGGGCCAACCAAGGTATATTACTCTTAAATACTGCACTTACTACTACTGTAGGTAAAGTAGGACAACATTATGCAATATGGAAGCCTTTTTTAGCTTATTTATTTGATTATCTTACATTTGCACATACAGGTATTGTATTTATTTATATGGGAAAGCAAGCTCATGAATGGAAAGATACCGTAAATGATATGAATTATAAATTTTTAATCAGTCATCCAGCAAGTGCTGTATATAATAAAGGTCAAGCTTGGGATTCTAAGAATGTATTTGTTGATGTTCAAAAGATTTTAAAAGATAATTATAATTTTTCAGTAACTTGGTAGCATGAATGAAATATTTAATAAGCTTATAAAAGAAAAGCTGACACCTAACTCTTTGTATGTATTACATTGTATAAAAGAAAAGATATCTGTATCCAAATCTTTAGCTAATTCAGACTTAGAAGTTCATAGATTATTATCACAAGGTTGGTTGAATGATAAGTTGCAATTGACTAGTAAAAGTCTTATCTTTATAGAAGAATTAAACTCTTTTTTTAGAAAGAGTAAAAAGAAAACTTCTAAAGATTTAATGGGAGATAATTTTGAAAACAAAATAAAGTTATACAACTCTTTATTTCCCGCTAAAAAACTTGGAAGTGGTAAGTATGCAAGAACTAATGTTAAAAATCTAGAAGCAGGTTTTAGATGGTTTTTTGATACTTATGATTATGATTGGAAAACAATATTACAAGCAACTTATAAATATATTGAAGAATATAAGATGAAAAATTATGAATACATGAGAACATCCCAATACTTTATTAGAAAACAAAATACAGATAAATCATTTGAGTCTGATTTAGCTACCTACTGCGACATGTTAAATGAAGGTAATTCTAATGAAGAAGATATATTCAGAGAAAAAATAGTATAATTTGGAACAGTTCAATGGTGCAAAGCCTTTAAAGGCTATTAGCAAAGTACGTGCTTATGAAAAGGCCCTTTTAGAAATGAGAGGGAGAATGGACGGTAGAATTAAAAGTCTTACAACTGCTTGGCCAAAGTTTAATGATGCTACATTAAATGGTTTAGAGTGGAATACTCTTACTGTAGTTGGGGCTAGACCTGGTGTTGGTAAAACTTTATTTATGGAGCAGCTTGTTACAGAAGTAATTGCTCTTAATAAAGATCAAGACTTTCAAGTTTTACAATTTCAGTTTGAGATGCCTGAGAAAACTCTTGGTATGAGAGCTTTCTCTGCTATAACTCAAAAAGATTATGGAATTTTACATAGTAAGTATGAACCTTTGCAAGAGGAGATTTACAATAAATGTAGACAATATACAAGTACACTAAATAAAAATAATAGAGTATTTTCTATTTATAGGCCGTGTACTGTTAATGAATTCTGCGCAAGTATAGATTATCATTTTAAAACTAATGTAAAAGAAGTTAATGGACAGAAGGTGTATCCAAAACTTTTAGTAACAGTAGATCACTCAGCTTTATTTAAAAGAGATAAGCATGAGAAAGATAGATTTGAAATGTTATATAATCTAGGTGAAGCGCTAACCTTTATGAAAAGAAGTTATCCACTAACATTTGTAATCTTAAGTCAATTGAATAGAAACATAGATGATCCTAAACGTGCTGTGGAAGGTACTTATGGTAATTATGTTTTGGATTCTGATCTATTTGGTGCGGATGCATTATTGCAACATGCTGATATAGTACTTGGTATTAATAAGCC
>CEUT01055329.1_pt1 | contig 13192 bp, 32 predicted proteins | sample 531401 | NCBI WGS metagenome assembly CEUT01 (sample SAMEA2622821, study PRJEB7988) | marine metagenome | biome: marine biome (ENVO:00000447); feature: surface water layer (ENVO:00002042); material: "saline water (ENVO:00002010), including plankton (ENVO:xxxxxxxx)" | depth 5 m | reverse complement strand
CGTAACAATGTAAAGAGATGGTTTCAGTATCAACACTTGGAGGTGATAAAATGCAAGTAGGTGATTTGGTTAGATGGGTTGATTATAAGCCAGAAATTCCTGTTGAACATATAGGAATTGTTCTAAAATTCTATAAAAGTACAATGAAAGATTATGTTGATTGGTCTGATATGGTTGTTTTGTCCGGTGGTAGGCAGCAATCATGGACTTCTTGGCAATGCGAGGTAATACATGAAAGTAGGTGACTTAATTAGGTACAGAGAAGATATTCATAATGATATTGGCGTTGTTGTCAAAATACATAAAAGGAGACTCCCAGATCGATTAACGGCTATGATTCGCTGGGTAGATGACCTATCTACAGATTATTTTAATGAACGTGATTGGGGCTTGCTGGAGGTGCTAAGTGCAAGTAATTGATTTACATGGAGTTAGGCATAAAGATGTTTATGGGCTTTTGGAAAAGCCTTGCTTAAATGATGACATACCATTCACTGTTATCACAGGGAAGTCAGACACAATGAAAAAGATTGTAACACAGATCGTTGCAACTTTTGGGCTTCACACTAAAGAGAAATTGGGGAACAATGGGAGGTTAATAGTTTGTGAAAGTAGGTGATTTGGTTAAGATATACCCGAAAGATGGCGCAATTTCATTTGAAGTAGGAGTATACCTTGGAGAAATAAAGGTGATGAAATTCACACATGAATTTGGCATGTGGGTTAAAAAACCTGCTTTCTTAGTAAACGGACAGAAGAAAACATATTGTAAAATTGACTATAATTTTGAAAATATGAAAAAAGATTGAATATATAATTTTTTCACACGTCAAAGTAGTGAACCCAAACAAGAGGTGCTTATGAAGATAGGCGATTTGGTTAAAACACATAGAGGCAATCTTGCCTTTGTTACAGAGATTGGTTGTGATTGGTGCAACATAGTATTCCTCCGTTCTGGTTTTCACAGGACAGGATTCCCCATTCAATGGGTTAGGGTGGTAAAATGAAAGCAGGTGATTTGGTTATGCACGAAATGTGGGGATTAGCGTTTGTCATACGGAGGGTATCTCCACATGTCGATAGATGGTGGATTCGTGTCCTTGCCAAGCATTCTTATAAAAGAACATTGACTTGCTGGAGCAACGATTGTGAGGTACTAAGTGAAAGTAGGTGATTTGGTTAGGCACAAAAAGCACTTTGGCCAAGAAAGAATAGGTATCATCTGGGCAATTGGCTTCCCAGTTACAATAGCAAGAATTCTTTGGTCTGATGGCCAACAGGGTGCAATGAATATAAAATTTTTGGAGGTAATATGCAAGTAGGTGATTTGGTAAAGCTAACCGAAGTTGGTGGCAATGGTCGGTTAGCCAAGCTGCGGGGAATAATTTTAAAAATCTTTATTGACCCAGAGGGCTATAAGAAAACATCTATCATCTGGACAGATGGAGATAAGACGCAAGAGTGGCCAGAAGACTTGGAGGTAGTATACAAATAGGAGATTGTTTAAAAATAATTAAATAAAAATTGAATATTTTAAGTTTTAGATTCGTCTGATTAGTGAACCCGAACAAAGAGGCAAGAGTGAAAGTAGGGAATTTAGTTAAATGGAAAGAGGAGCATGGCCAGCATACTCGCTTGGGAATGATTATTCGTGAGCACAATGATGGCTATATTGAAGTGTTGTGGTGTGGAGGAGGTATGCAAATCTTCGGTGATGATAACATCTACTGGCTTCTGGAGGTGGTGAATGAAGGTCGGTGATTTAGTTAAACTAACCACCTTTTCAGGTAGAATTGGAGCCTTGCGTGGAATTATTATAAATATGTATGTAGCACCCCGGGGTGCTAAACAGGCTTCTGTTTTGTGGACAGATGGTGATAAAACAGAGGAATTATCTGTACACTTGGAGGTGGTCAGTGAAGGTCGGTGATTTGGTAGAATTGTCAGCAGCAGGAAAGAAGATACAATGTAATAGTACATTTGTTGGCTTGATAGGTATAATCACGCAGCACCATCGCGCATATTCAAACCCTTATCAAATACATTGGGTCGGTAAAGGCAAGTTTCGGGGTGTCTGGTTTAAAAGACGAGAACTTAAGCATGTCAAAAGTAGGAGGGCTAAATGAAAGCAGGTGATTTGATTATAGATAATAGTGATGATGTTGTTTTATTATTTATAAAATGGTTGGCTGTTAAACGCTGGAACGGAGCCATCGAAAAAATGGCCTATTTGTTTGATTTTAAGACACAGCAGATCTATGATTACACAGAAGAAGAAGTAAAAAATTATTTGGAGGTTATAAGTTATGGCTAATATATATTGGAATAAAGAAAAGTCCTCACAAGAGGAAGTATTCGCAGAATTAATGAAAAGGATGCCTTTAGTTACAGATGCAGCTTTTACAGTAAGATTTGAGGATGGTGTTGCTATATGTGTAGCAGAGAAGCCGCTTGAAAGCGAACAAACTCCATACAAAGAGGGGCATTGGGATACAATTCCGCCACAAGTCTTGGGATGGAGAATTATCAAAAAGATAGTACCAGAGGGATATATTAAGGTTTTTTACGAAGGAGGATAAAAAAATGAATATATGATTTTTTCACACGTCATATATAGCGCAAAAGGAGATTAAAATGACATCTAAAACCACTAAAACGTATACTTTAGAGCAAGTTGATGAATTTTTAAAGAATGTAAGCAAAAATGAAGATGAAACCCTTGTCAGGCTCTATCCTTCCCAAATTAGAATGATTGAGAACTATAAATTGGCCTTTAACCAAGCAAAGAAGTACAATTTTGATAATGATGTTGATTATGTATCCTTAACCCCAAAAAGCGACAAATGGAGATATGGATTTATCAAAAGGTATATAGCAAAATACAAGCAATTTGAAATTGAATACGATCAAACCCGGTTTTCATGGGCTGGAACTATGTTTGAATCTCTTGCAAAGAGGCTTGACTTTGATACAATAACGGAATGGCAAGAGAATGTGCTTACTACAGAGACTGTACAAGAAGAGATCAAGGCAATGATAGGTTATTATAGGACTTCTGGCTATTTTCAGTCTTATATGAGAATATATGATGCTGGGAAGAGGTTTACAGAAGAGCAATATATCAAGCTGTGCAAAAATAAATATGCTGTCAAAGTCTTAGAGGCACACTTTGCAGACCCTTTGTTTGAGGTTGGAGAAATCGTTTCCCTTAGAGGCAACGATAAAGGTTTAGAAAAAAGAGGATTGCATAAAGGATTGTTTGTTCTAAGCAATACAGAAGTAATCACTTCTGCCAAAAAAGGTTGCAAAAAATATAAATTATTGCCTGTTGGCGGTACTAAACCAATGTTTTGCGAAGAATATCAACTAAAAAAATACAAAAAACCTAAAAAAAAGTGAATAAACATAAAACTTAATCCGTCTGATTAGTGAACCAAAAAATACAAGAGGTAAAAATGTCAAATAATCGCTGTGGATATTGTTACGAACGTGGGCATAATAGAACAACTTGCCCAAAGATGAAGAAAAACTATAAAATTGCAATGACAAAGAATAAAGCCGAGAGAAGTTATTCTGACATTCGAGCCATACGAGAATACGAAGACATTCAGAGAAAGAAGAAAAAGAATCGCAGATGTACATATTGTGATCAGAAAGGACACAATAGAACCACATGTCCCTCTAAGAAAAGATATTTTGCTCTTCATGAAAGAGCGTCAAGAATAGCACAGAATATATACATTGACACAGCAATATCCACAGGTCAGTTTTACGGGTCTTTGATTGAAGTCACTCGTAATGCGGAAAGACCGGGTTATCGACAAAATGGAAAAAATGTATATTTTCTTAATAAAATGCCATCGGTGACGCCATTGTTGGTTAGCGTGGTTAGGCTTGGCGAAGAGCAATGGCGTACCGTATACCCAAACAGTGAAACACAAGAACGAGAATCAATAAAATTTTATAAATCAGAAGAATATCTTAAATTATATAAGCTTGCTTATCTTGCGAATTGCAGCTATAAAAACGTGCGCCTCTTGGGTGGCAGCGAGAATCATGGTGATATTCCATGTTACGATGTGACCCAAGTTGGCCAGCCATGGAATAAAGAAGAACAATGGAAATACTACCCAGCTTCCGATATAAAGCCAGAGCAAGTTTGGAAAAAGATAGCCTCTCAGTGGCAGAATCTTCCGCTTTACAAGGGATATACAAGATCAGTCAAGGATCTAAGTATCTGGACAGTGCCTGTCCCACAGTCTATTGATGAATCTTCGTACTCAGAATCCTTCAGAAAGATGCTTAGAGGGGACTTCATGTCAGAAATTACTGGCTACTGTACTTTTCACACAGATGATATATATTGCAAAAAGAGCAAACATAATCCAACCATGGAAAAACAGCTTAGACACTACATTGAAGCGTTATCTTCGGAATATGAACACAAACATTTTTAAAAAAAATGAAAATATTTTGAATAATAAATAAATACAATCGTCTAAATATTGAGACTAACAAACTAACCCAAAACAAAGGATGAAAATCATGGCTATCTCTTTTCAACAGTTTATTCAATGTGCACCTTATGTTATTGCTATCAAAAAGCCTATTCTTGTCCGAGGCCGTCATGGTATCGGTAAGTCAGAGACAGTTTATCAAATCGCCAAGAACCTTGGTCTACCAGTTGTAGAGCGTCGAGCATCTCAAATGACTGAAGGTGACTTGATTGGTCTTCCTGATAATCGTGATGTTCAAGTCAATGGTATCAAAGCCACTACTTTCAATCCTCCTGATTGGTTTGTCACTGCTTGCACCGAGCCTGTTGTTCTTTTCTTGGATGAAGTAGATCGAGCAACTCCAGAGGTTCGCCAAGGTATCTTTGAATTGACTGATAGTCGCAAAATCAATGGCCACTACCTTCATGAGGGCACTATCATTATTGCTGCTGTCAATGGTGGTGAGCATGGTTCCCAATATCAGGTTGGCGAATTCGACCCCGCAGAGCTTGACCGCTGGACAGTGTTTGATCTTGAGCCTACTGTAGAAGACTTCTTGGCATGGGCAAAAGATAATACTGATGTCATGATTTGGGATTTTATCAATCAAAACCGCAAGCATCTTTGGCATACCGATGACTTCGAGCCTAACAAGGTTTATCCTACTCCTCGTTCTTGGAAGCGTTTCAATGATTGTGTTGCAACTGGCAATCTTCTATACTCAGAAGACCCAACACACAATATCATCATAACCAATCTTGCAACTGCATTTATTGGCATGGAAGCTATGGTATCTTTTCTTGACTTCCGAAAGTCATACGAACGTCAGGTCACAATCGAGATGCTGCTTGATGATGGTAGGTTGGAGCTTGTTAAAGATTGGAGCATCAACGATCATAGCGCAATGATTGAGAAGTTTGAATCTAAAGACCTTTTCAAGTCTGTGCTAACTGATAAACAGATTGCTAACCTTGCAAACTATATTCAAATCATCCCAAGCGAAGTAGCAATGAAGTTGTGGACAGTTATGGGCGCAGATGGTATGGATGTCCAGAACATTGTCAACCTTCATCAATCTAAGACATCTGATGGCACTCCAGTCAGTAAGTTGATTGTCGAGATTGTAGGCGGATAATTAAAGAAAGGGGAGAAATCCCCTTATTTTTTTTGAATAAATATATACATGTTAACGTCTTAAATATGAACCTACAAAACATGAGGTCAAAATGACTAAGTTTGATTTAAATAGATACACTGCTCGACTTATGTTTGATGAGCCATTCTTTGCTGCAATCTCCCGAAGGGTGGATAAACGTGCTTCCTCTGCTGTACCGACTGCTGGCGTCAGGGTTAATCCTAACACCGGGTACTTTGAAATGCTGTATAATCCTGAATTCTTTGAGAACCTGAGTGATGTCCAGCGTCTTGGTGTTTTGAAGCATGAGTTTTATCATCTTGTTTTTTGTCATGTCACTGATAGACTGCCAGAAGATGGTATGTCTAAGATATGGAACGTTGCAACAGATTTATCAATCAATAGTCATATTGCGAATGAATTGCCCGATGGCGCACTTATCCCCGGCCAAGGCCAATTCAAAGATTATCCTTCTGGCCTAAGCGCAGAGAAGTATTTAGAATTACTAAAGAACGATAAGCAGTTTGAACAGAAGGAGGGCGATGGCGAAGGTTCTGGCGGTAGTGGTGATGGTGATGGCCAATCCGGCGGCGGTATGCCTGACACACTCGATGACCATGGCGATTGGGGTTCTTCTGGCGATGAAGCTTCCGATGCTTTGGCTAAAGAACGCTTGAAGGACATGGTTAGGAAAGCAGCAGAGGAGGCCACAAAATCCAATTCATGGGGTTCTGTATCTCATTCAGTCAGACAGGAGATTATCAAAGGCTTAACTTCTACAATCGATTGGAAAAAGATGTTACGATATTTTATCAAAACATCAAGAAGAGCAGAGAAACGTAGTACTGTGAGGCGTTTGAACAGGAAATATCCTCGTATCCATGCTGGTCGGAAGGTCACAAGGCTTGCGAACATTGCCGTTTCTATCGACCAATCCGGCTCTGTCTGTGATAATATGCTTGCTAAGTTTTTCACAGAGTTGAATTCATTGTCAAAACTTGCTTCTTTTACTGTTATTCCTTTTGATACTCAGGTCGACGAGTCTAAGGTCTTTGAATGGAAGAAAGGCGAGTCTCGCCTATGGGAACGTGTTCTATCCGGTGGCACATGCTTTGATGCTCCTACAAAATATGTCAATAACAAGAATTTTGATGGCCATATCGTGTTGACCGATATGATGGCTCCAAAGCCTATACCTTCTAAGTGCCAGAGAATGTGGATAACCGATGAATACGGGAAATCTAATAGTTACTTCTCGACTAATGAAATTGTTGTAGCCGTTAAGACATAGGATTTAGGCATGGATTATGAAATTGGTGATTTGGTATTGCTACAATGCAAAACACCCGAAAACTGGACGTTAAAGGGCATTGTAGTAGATGAATTAGAGGATGAACTCGGTGAAAGATATGAGATATTTTGCTTTGCAGCAAAGTGTATAAGAACTTTTTATAAAAAAGATTTAAAATTATTGAATAAAATTAAATGATGTTTCGTCTGATTAATGAACCCACAAACCGAAGAGGTTAAAATGAAAGAAGTTACAACTCCAAACGATACCCAGCCCACAGTTGAAGATACGGCAATTTCAAAAAGCTCACAGCTTCCGCATAGATTCTTTGTTTATTCAACCTTTCAAAAGCTTGTTGAAAGTGCAACATCTATCGAAGATGCAGAACAAAATCAACTTTCAGATTTATTAAAAGATTCCTTAGATTCTGCCTTGGTTAGCCTGCTGCTTGAAATTGAAAAAAATGAAAGCTTTACAATTGCGGAGGCTTAATATGAGTAAGAGAAGAAAAATTCTGAAGAGACTTATCAGAAAAGCAGAATATGCAGCGTTAGGAATAACCATGGTTACTTTTATATATGCAGTGATGTTGGTTAATGCTGCTACAAGCAAGCCAAGTAAAGAATTTATATAACCCATTTTTTGGAAAGAATTAAAAAAAGATTGAATAAAATAAAATATGGATCGTCTTATAAGAGAACCCAAACAAAAGAGGTAACATGAAAATCAACAAAGACCATATCGATGGCATAGTTTTCGGACTTGGATTTTTCTTCATAGCTTGGCTATTGATGTTTTTATAGGAGAATATAACAAATGGCTAATAATTTATACAGAGTAATGACAAGAGAACAGGCAATCCAAGAGTTTAAAGAAACGTGGTTGCCACATATTAAGATTAAATACGAATGGAATGGCTTCGATGAAGTCGCAAGGAGCGAAGGCTGGAATAACTTCAAGCATCATTTATGTGAAAGTAAACTAATATCTGATTGGCAATATAAAAACTGGAGCCATCCGGATATATGCGACAACCCAAACAAAACAAATTACTTAGGATAGAGGTGGCTAATGGGATATATAAGCGAAGTTGCAATAGTAGCAAGCAAAGACGCTTACAGTCGTTTGATGGCTTGTTTGGCTGGTAGCATCGAAGCAACAAAACATGCTTTAGAAGCTATTACAGATGAAAACTATGGTGGTACTGATGAAGGTAATCTTCTTTTTCGGTGGGAATGGATTAAATGGTACGATACCACCGAATTAGTCAAGAGGGTTGAGGACTGGATGAACAAAGAAGACTCAAGGCACTGGTTAGCTTCCGATGAGACAGAATATCAGTTTATTCGCATCGGTGAGAGCGTCGATGATTGTGAAGAGCGGGGAAATCCCAATTATGGTTTAATGATAGAAAGGGCAATAAGTTTTTAAAGATAAGGAGATATTAATTATGGATACATATAAGGCGGTTATGATAGCAGAGGGCGCAATGCAGCCAAGCGATGAGGGAGAATATATAAAAGCATGGCAATTTTTAATTGATACAAATGCGGTTTGGTCGTTACAGGGCTGGTTTGGTAGAACAGCAACAGAACTGATAGCTGCTGGTATATGCAAGCCTCGCAACCGAGTAGTGCACCAATACCCAGAGAAAGGATGGGAGGGAAAATAGAATGATTATATTATTATTAATTACTGGTATCGCCAACGCTGGCGATTGTAGAATTCACGAAGGAAACAGCAGTTTTGGAAAGGTGCTGTATACTGTGACAGACAACAAAGTAAGGAAGGGAGACAGTCGATATGGTCGAGTGTTGGCTACTATAGACAACGGCAGTATACGCTCAGGAAACGGCAAATATGGGGAAGTATTGGCCACCGTTGACGCTGGCCGTACCCGCAAAGGAAAAGGCAAATATGGCACTGTTTTGGCCACCGTAGCAGGGAACAAAGCACACAAGGGAAACAGCAAATTTTCAAAGATTATTGCAACAGGGGAACGCTGCGCCAAAGACCAAATTTCTGCTGCTGCATATTTTATTTTAAAATAATTAAATAAAATTTGAATAAAACACAAATCTTAAACGTCTATATAATGTAACCCAACAACATGAGAGAGAGAAATATGATTAGAACAACCAATGATAACGTTATTGAAAGCTGGGCAAATGGTCGACCAGCACAAAGTCACAATGGAAACCTTAGAACAGATGGCAGTAGCTTATGGTCTTATAACTTAAAGATAGCCACTTATCAAGGTATGCAAGCAATTGTTTTTGATTATACGGCCCCCGCTGGATATATGAGAAGTCAGACAACTTCATGCCACGTCAATATTGCAAAGCGGTTTGCAGATGTCGTAATGAACCCAAAAGTTGCATGGGCTGCTAAAATAGGCAATAAATAGGCCTAAGACAGCCTTAAAACTACTTATATACACTCAAATATCGATAAGGAGATTTTTAAAATGAAAGTAATTTTTGAATGGATGTCGCCACAGCACAAAGCAAAGAGAATTCTTCATAATGAAAAGCTTAAACATAATACAAAGCATGGACAAATTCTAATTCATAAGAACACGATAGATATTCTTGTATATTCCAAAGGTGGAAGAACAGAGCACAAGACAACAATTCCCAATGTTGAAGCCTCATACAAAGCGGAGTGGTAGCATGAGCACTTATATTCTGAAGATTACAGAAGACTACAAGGATACATCAATTGCAAAATATGATAATTGTAGTGTCGAGATTATGAAGTATCATGATGGTGTTTTCCGCTTTAAGCAGCAAAAGAGAAAAGAGCCGTATAACGAAATTATCAAAGAAGAGTATTGCGACATAAAAGTTTCTTCTGGTGAAATCTTTTGTAATATACCTACAAACTGGCTTATCGAGCAGAATAAAAAATAATTTATTTTTTTTGAATATATTATAATCTTAATCGTCTTAACTATGAACCTACAACGCAGGACATTGATAAAATGCTTCAATACGCAGATGTAAATAACAGCAAAGTATCCTACTTTAACGGCAACTATGACAATTATATGACAGTTGATGGCTATACAAAGCGATCCGGTTGCCCCACTAACTTCATGATCCAAATAAGCGGATCAAACCGCTGGTATCGTGTCATGAATTACTGTGTCAGCAATTCAGCCACCTTGTTTATCAAAACGAAAGATAATAGCTTTCTGGTAGTAAGACCAGAAGACACAGGTTATGGAAAAAAATAATTAATTTAATTTGAATATATCTATAACTTCGCTCGTCTTAATAATGAACCTAACAAAAGGAAGTTAAATGCTAAGAATTAGAACAGAGTATTTAGATGATAGCTCTTCTTGCTGGGAAACCCTCCCAGATCCCTTTTATGATGAGTGCAACAGTCTTATAGCTGCCCATCGAGTTGGAACCAGCATAGAGAATTTTATAGATATTCTAAGGCTCACTGGCTGCTACATCGTTCACAAACACGTTAGCGGCATTGGAACCGTCAAAATTACTTACTACCACTAAATAAAAAATTAATTTTTTTTGAATATATATATCTTTATAATCGTCTTAATAATGTAACCAACCAAACAGGAGTTTTTAATATGTTTCCTTCTATCCAACCCAGCGGCTATACTTCTTCTTACCTTGTGCACATAAGCAAGGATTGTTTTATCAAGTGCCACAACCTCGGGACAGCCCGACATTATCTTAACCTTGCAAAGCGTGGGCACGACCTGTCCGGCTTGTGTGAACCAGTGGTGGCCAAAGCGAAGAAGTAAAATCTTCGCCCAAAATTTCCTCTTTTCTTCATCTCTTAAACAATATATCAATCAGGCAAATAATAAAATGTTAATATATCAAAGAGCCTTGCAAGGCAATGGTAGTTATTATTCAACCCCAAGATGCTCTTACTGTCGCAAAGAAGGGCACAATAAAAGCAACTGTCCCCATGCTATCGAAGATTGGGAATCATGGAAGCAACACAAAGTACCATTACTAACAACCAATATCAACACAACTTATCTTAAGTCTCCCCGCTATTGGGGCGAATGGTTTCTTAAATGTAAAGATATTGTTGAATTGCAGCAAAGAAGGAAAGAACAACCTCTTACCCGAAAAACAAAACTTCTAAAAGACATACATTGCGGTTTTTGCGGGGAAAAGGGTCACACACGACGAAATTGTGCTTTAAGACGTGACTACCTAAGCAAGGCATACGCAGCAAACAAAGAATGGTTTAAAGCAGCTTATAAATATATTAATCATGATAAGCAACTTTCACCCGGCACAATGGTAAAGCTTAAAATCCCGACGGGTGGCTATTATTCAAGTAAGTGCACCGATGCAATCGGAACTATTATAGATGTTAATTGGAGAGAGTTAAACTTAGCAGCTTCAGAGCAGATGTTTCATGGTTGGGAAAATGGAGACTATAGACAAAAGCTAAAGATAAGAGTACTTGTTAACGGAGAAATTAGAAACTTAGAACAAAAGAGAGTTAGCAATTATGATGACTCAGATCGGGACGGACAGATGATAACCGATGGCCGGATATTTGCCACCGAAAGTTTAGATAGGAATTATGCAAGCCCTATTTTCAATGGCATACTCTCAAAAGGTATAGCCATTCAAATTGATGGTTATAACTTGTTTTTGGGAGAATCAAACAAGGCATTTGATTTTATCACAGGCAAGCGAAACTATGAAAAGCTTGATTCTATGCGACTAACCACAGCAATTCAAGCATGGGAACCAGAAGAGAACAGATAAAATTAAAATAAAATTGAATATATAAATTAGTTACACGTCTTATAAGAGAACCCACCAAAGACAAAGGGAAAATGAAACATGAAAAGAAAAAAAATTGATAAAATATATCATGAAATGTTTGTCGCTTCTTCTAAAGAAGAGGATACCGGATGGATAGGAGAGGTTGTATATGTAAGCAACCAAGACAGAATAGCATATATTCAGTGGTTTCAAGGTGAATGTGATACATTTACTTTTGATTGGCTTAAAGAGAATTGCTATGAAGTGGTTGAAGAAGAGACAAAAGAAACCACCCAGAACTATAATAATTCTTTTCAAGACATCGACATATAAATTCAATTTACTATACTATACAAATTTACTATACTATACAAATTCAATTCACTACATACATATAAATTCATTCGCAAGGAGAAAAGAACAATGAAGTTTTATTTAAAGATAAAAGAGAACACAGGAACAGAAGAAGAGGCAGAAAGCTATCTTTATTCAACAGAAGGAATTGTATCCTTTAAAGATAAGTCTATAGCAGAGAAGAAAGCTAAAAGCTTAACTCTCTTCTTGAATGGAAACAAGAAGACAAAGAAGAATGGAGCTTTAGTTATTCCCGAAGAAGCCCGAAGAACAGGGAGAAAGAAGAAAGCTTCTTTCCGTTGGGTTGTTCAACCTACCTTTAACCAAAATCAATAAATATAAATATATGTCAAGAGGTGTTATCATGGTTGAGATTTTAGCTTTTGGGATGATTGTTCTTTTGTGTCCAGCTTGGATATTTAAGAGTTTAATCTTTGCATTGTTCACCGTTTATATAATAACAAAATAAGATAATATTTAAAGCTTCGTAAACGCTCAATATTCATGTTTTATGTGTAAGCTAACCTGATTATGGTATAGAGGAGACAAAAGGCTAAATATGGCCGTTTATGAAGACTTATTGATAAGATAAGAGAATAGGGAGATATAGTAGGGAAGTATAGCCCACACAGTAGATAGTATTAAAGGACAAAAAAAGACCGTAACAATCGAAACAAGGAGTTATAAATTGAATAAAATTGTAAGAGGAGCCGTAAGAAGAAGCCAAGCCAAATCCGAATGGTTCGCAGCCAATAAGGAAAAGAAGTCAGAAGAGACAGATAAAAGCCCACCAGAGGAGGACACAAAAAGAAATTGAATTTTTTTTTATTTTTTTTGAATATTCTTAAATCTCAATCGTCTAAGTAGTATACTTCAGAAATCAAATGGAGGTTAGCCCTTAAAACTTTTTTTCTTTTCGGACATTTTTTGTCCTTGCCATCCTTTGTCAGGTGGTTAAATTATATATGTCAGAGAGACAATTTAAACTTTTTTCCCTTACTCCTTGGAGCCTTTACCATATGCCTACTTCAACCGACACTTTCAATCAATCCCTTATTGCTGCCCGTCCTCTCGTTCTTGCCGTTATTCATCGCACAGGCATCAAAGACCGAGCCACAGCGGAAGACATCGCACAAGACGCTTTTAT